>Ga0209726_10000223_pt1 | contig 117454 bp, 101 predicted proteins | sample Subgrocontami54m_FD_187453 | JGI IMG/M metagenome (GOLD analysis project Ga0209726, IMG submission 187453) | Subsurface groundwater microbial communities from S. Glens Falls, New York, USA - GMW46 contaminated, 5.4 m (SPAdes) (version 3) | ecosystem: Environmental > Aquatic > Deep subsurface...
GTTCATCTGTCGGCGCCGTTGCAAGCTATGATTTCACGAGCGTCACAGCCAATCATACCATCTCGGTTTCCTTCGCGATCGATCAGTTGACGATCGCCGCATCCTCCGGAGCCAATGGAAGCATCAGTCCGAGCGGATCGGTGAGCGTGAACTACGGCTCGAACCAGTCGTTCACGATGACGCCTGCTGTTGGCTACCATGTGGCCGATGTCCTGGTTGACGGTTCATCTGTCGGCGCCGTTGCAAGCTATGATTTCACGAGCGTCACAGCCAATCATACCATCTCGGTTTCCTTCGCGATCGATCAGTTGACGATCGCCGCATCCTCCGGAGTGAACGGCAGCATCAGTCCGAGCGGATCGGTGAGCGTGAACTACGGTTCAAATCAGTCGTTCACAATGACGCCTGCGGTTGGATACCATGTGGCCGATGTTTTGGTTGACGGTTCATCGGTCGGTGCAGTGACGAGTTATGATTTTACAAATGTCACGGCCAATCATACCATATCGGTTTCCTTCGCGATCGATCAGTTGACGATCGCCGCATCCTCCGGAGCCAATGGAAGCATCAGTCCGAGTGAATCGGTGAGCGTGAACTACGGCTCAAACCAGTCGTTCACAATGACGCCTGCTGTTGGATACCATGTCGCCGATGTGCTGGTGGACGGTTCATCCGTCGGCGCCGTTGCAAGCTATGATTTCACGAGCGTCACAGCCAATCATACCATCTCGGTTTCCTTCGCGATTGATCAATTTACGATCACGGCATCGTCAGGAGCTAATGGAAGCATCAGTCCGAGTGGGTCGGTCAGCGTGGACTACAGTTCAAATCAATCGTTTACAATGACGCCGGCTGTGGGATACCATGTGGCCGATGTTTTAGTTGACGGTTCATCGGTCAGTGCAGTGACGAGCTACGCTTTTACAAATGTCACGGCGGGCCACACGATCTCGGTTTCCTTCGCGATCGATCAGTTGACGATCGCCGCATCGTCAGGAGCTAATGGAAGCATCAGTCCGAGCGGATCGGTGAGCGTGAACTACGGTTCAAACCAGTCGTTCACGATGACGCCAGCTGTCGGCTACCATGTCGCCGATGTCCTGGTTGACGGTTCATCGGTGGGTGCAGTGACGAATTATGATTTTACAAATGTCACAGCCAATCATACCATCTCGGTTTCCTTCGCGATCGATCAGTTTACGATCGCCGCATCCTCCGGAGCCAATGGAAGCATCAGTCCGAGCGGATCGGTGAGCGTGAACTACGGTTCAAACCAGTCGTTCACGATGACGCCAGCTGTCGGCTACCATGTGGCCGATGTCCTGGTTGACGGTTCATCTGTCGGCGCCGTTGCAAGCTATGATTTTACAACTGTCACGGCAGGCCACACGATCTCGGTTTCCTTCGCGATTGATCAATTTACGATCACGGCATCGTCAGGAGCTAATGGAAGCATCAGTCCGAGCGGATCGGTGAGCGTGAACTACGGTTTAGACCAGGCATTCACGGTCAGTCCGAGCGCGGGCTATCATGTCGATAGTCTTTTGGTCGATGGAGTGGATCAGTGGCAGTTAACAGCATACACCTTCACGAACGTCACAGCGAATCATACGATTCATGCTGTTTTTGCGATCAATGAATACACGATCATAGCGACAGCCGGAGCCAACGGTTTGATCAATCCAAGTGGAGCTGTGAGCGTCAATCATGGTAGCTCGCAGGGCTTGACCATAACTCCCGATGTTGGTTACTTCGTATCGGATGTTCATGTTGACAGCGTTTCGGTGGGGCCGGTTTCGAGTTACACGTTCACCAATGTGACAGCGAATCATACGATTCATGCGGTCTTTGCGATCAATCAATACACGATCACGGCGACAGCCGGAGCCAACGGTTTGATCAATCCAAGTGGAGCTGTGAGCGTCAATCATGGCGGTTCGCAGGCCTTCACCATAACTCCCGATGCTGGTTACTTCATATCGGATGTTCATGTTGACAGCGTTTCGGTGGGGCCGGTTTCAAGCCACACCTTCACGAATGTGACGCAAAACCACACGATTACCGCATCGTTCGCGCAGATATTGAATCCCATCCCGAGGCTCTTCTCCATCACTCCGTCGAGTGGCTTCAGAGGAGATACGGTTCATGTGACCTACCGCGGACTTCACTGTGTTAGTGGTGTTACGACGATGCCATTGATGTCCGACATCGGGAGCAGCGGATTTACGATTCTTTCCGACACTGAACTGGTGCATCACATAGTGATATCCTCGAACGCCACCCTCGGCGCGCACAGATTCTACGTCTACAATCTGTCGCCGGGCGGCGGCAATTCGGATACGGTGCTGTTCACGGTTCTCAACCATCTGCCGAGTGCAGCCCGGCTGAGCGCTCCGCTCGATGGTGATATGCTCGTCATTGAACAGCTTGGATCAGCAATAGACTTCCTGTGGCATCGGTCGGGTGACCTGGATGTTCAGGATACGGTGAAGTACGCGATCCACGTAAACGGCCCTGGTCTGGATTCAACATTGTCCGGGCTCACGGACACTTCGGCGCATTGGGGCATCGTAGGCCTGTTGCAGGTGGGAGCATCATACCGATGGACGGTCGAAGCTTCCGATGGATACGCAGCGATAGCGTCACCGGATACGTTTACGTTCCGCGTCACGTCGCTGACGGCGGTGGGCGACCCCGGCAAGGGAATTCCGACGGTCTATGCGCTGCATCAGAACTATCCGAATCCGTTCAACCCGACCACGAACATCCGGTTCGATCTTCCTCGTGCGTCGTCGGTGAGGATAGCAGTCTACAATATCATCGCGCAGGAAGTGATCACTCTCGTTGAGCAGGGTGTGATGGATGCCGGATATCATGAGGTGGCGATGGATGCATCGACTCTTTCATCGGGCGCCTATCTCTATCGGATCACGGCGAAGGAAGAAAGCGGCCACATCTTCACGAGCGTGAAGAAGATGTTGTTGGTAAAATAAGGGTCTGCTGTGGATTAAACCCTTGTCTGTACGGTCTCTCTCGCAGAGAGAGACCGGCGGGCGAGGGTTTTATGTTTTCGGTTCCCGTCGTTGTCCACGACGGAGTGACGATCGGACATCAGTCGATTCACTTCATCAATTGAAAAACCTCCCGAAGTTTTTGAATTGCCTCACGAATATGCGATTCCTGTATGATGAGAGGAGGGAGGAACCTCAGGACATTGGTGTTGGTGCAATTCAGAAGCATTCCCCGTTCCCGAAGGGCCGTGACGGTCGATTCGCACTCGCGGGTGAGTTCTACGCCGACCATGAGTCCAAAGCCCCGAACTTCCCGGACGAGTGAGGAAAACTCCTTTTTCAGCTCCAGCAATTGTGACTTCAATAATTGTCCCTGAGCGGCGGCATTGTTCATGACGCCGTTCTGCATGAGTTCCGTGATGACGGCGATGCCGGCGGCGCAGGCGACCGGGTTGCCGCCGAAGGTTGTCCCGTGGACACCGACGTCGAAGACGGCGGCGACTTTTTCATTGCCGAGAAATGCGCCGAGCGGCAGGCCGCCGCCGAGCGGTTTGGCCACCGCGACAATATCCGGATCGAGTGTATAGTGCTGAAAGGCAAAGAATTTACCTGTCCGTCCCAGCCCCGACTGAATTTCGTCGGCGATGATAAGAAAATCGTGCTTCTTGCGGAGATTCTCCATTTCATCGACGAGCTCTGTCGATACCGGGCAGATGCCCCCCTCGCCCTGAATAGTTTCCAGAATAACGGCGGCGGTCTGTGAGCTCACGGCACCGCGAAGTGCAGCGGGATCGTTGAAGTCGATGTGCGTGCAGTGGGGGAGGAACGGCTCGTACCCTTCGCGGTATTTAGGCTTGTCCATCAGGGAAAGGGAGCCCATTGTCCGACCATGGAAAGCGTTCGAAAAGGATATAATTTCCCTTTTTCCCCGTCCTGAGCCCCATTTTCTGGCAAGTTTCAACGACCCCTCGATCGATTCCGTGCCGCTGTTCGTGAAAAAGACCTTCTTGTATCCCGTATGATGAGTCAGCAGTTCGGCAAGCCTGACCTGAGTGTCCTGGAGGAAATAATTGGAGAGGTGGATATACTTCCTGCTTTGCTCTGCGATCGCCTCGAGAACCTTCGGATGACCATAGCCGAGCGCATTGACCGCCAGTCCGCCAAACATGTCGAGATAGCGCGTCCCGTCCTTTCCTGTAAGAAACACCCCCTCCCCGTGATCGATCTCCAGAGGAAGGCGTTTGTAGGTGTGGAAGAAGTATTCCGCTTCGCGCGCAAAGTTATCCATCGAATTCCTTTCGCTGGAAAAAAGTTAAAAAAACACTTGCATAATAATACACACTAATGTATATTTATGCAAATCGTATCGCTGACCATCATCGTTCATTGATAACTACTGCTGTCATCGGGGCATCCGGTTACTCGGGTGCCGAACTGTTGCGGCTCCTTTTGCAACGGACGGACGTTTCCATACGGCACGCTTTCGCAGGGAGCGCATCCGGAAGGATGGTCTCCGACGTCTATCCGGTGTTCAAAGGGGTCACGGATCTTCGCTATGAATCGCTGGAAGGATCGAATATCCCGGACGTCGATGTGGCCTTTATCGCTCTTCCGTCCGGCGAGGCGATGCACCTGGTTCCGCGCCTCATGCCGCAGGTTCGTAGAATCATCGACCTCGGCGGTGATTTCCGCCTTCCGTCTCCCGCGCTCTACGAAGAATTTTATCAGAAGCCGCACGCCTCGCCCGGCTATCTCTGCGAGGCGGTCTACGGCCTGCCGGAACTCAACAAGGGGAAGCTCCCGTCGGCCCGTCTCATCGCAAACCCCGGCTGTTACCCGACCGGCGCCATCCTGGCCCTGCTTCCGGCGCTTGTCAAGAGAATCATCTCGCCTGCAGGCATCGTGATCAACTCACTCTCCGGTGTCACCGGCGCCGGGCGGACTTCCTCAACAGAGTACAGCTTTTCGGAAATTAACGAAAATATCCGTGCTTACAAAATCGGCCGCCATCCGCATCTTCCCGAAATCCGGACCGTCCTGGAACAGGCCTCCGGCCAGACAGTCTCGCTCTCGTTTGTGCCCCATCTCGTGCCGCTGAATCGCGGCATCTACACGACTATCCATGCTCAGCTGGCGGAAGCGGCGGGTGAGCAGGAGGTTTTCGATCTCTATACCTCGTATTACGCGGACGATCCGTTCGTGCGCATCCGTGAACATCCCCCGCAGATCAAAGATGTCGTGCGGACGAATTATTGTGACATCGGCATCACGATCGAGCCGCGCAGCCGGCAGCTGATTCTAACCTCCGCGATCGATAACCTGTTGAAGGGGGCCGCAGGCCAGGCTGTCCAAAATATGAATATCATGCATGAACTTCCACAACAACTTGGATTACTCTGAGAGGAGATGATGAATGATCAATGAGAGTCCCGGCGGGATCACCGCGCCTAAAGGATTTTATGCCTCCGGCGTCCACTCCGGCATAAAAAAGATCAAGAAAGACCTTGCGCTGGTGTTCTCCGGGACGCCCGCCCTCGCGGCAGGCATTTTTACGACGAACAAAGTCCCTGCTGCGCCTGTCATTGTCTCAAAACAACAGCTTGAGCGCTCTACCGTCTTTCGGGCCATTGTCGTCAACAGCGGGAATGCAAACGCGTGCACAGGCGAGCGCGGACTCAACGATGCGTGGTCGATGGCGCAATGGACGGCCAAGGCTCTGCATATCGACGCCCGCGAGGTGCTCATCTCCTCGACGGGAGTCATCGGACAGTATCTTCCGATGGACAAGCTTTTCACCGGCATCAGAGAAGCCGAGATCATGCTCGACCCCGATGGGCATACGGCCGCAGCGGAAGCGATTATGACGACCGACACGTTCGCGAAGGAGCTGGCCGTCCAGGTCAACGTTGACGGCGTCGATGTGACGATCGGCGGCATGGCGAAAGGATCAGGAATGATCGCTCCGAACATGGCCACCATGCTCGCGTTCGTCACGACGGATGCGAAGATATCCCACGATATTCTCCAACGTTCACTCAAGCGGGCTGCCGACCGCTCCTTTAACCGGATCACTGTGGACGGAGACACGAGCACCAACGACATGGTGCTCATGCTTGCGAACGGGCTTGCTGACAACCAACCATTAACGTCTGTTGATGCGCCCGGCTATCGGCAATTCTACGAAGCGCTCGAAGATCTTCTGGTCAAATTGTCGAAAATGATCGTTCTCGATGGCGAAGGGGCGACCAAGTTTGTGGAGATTATGGTCCGGGGGGCCGTATCGGAAGAAGCCGCAGCCCAGGCAGCGCGGTCGATTGCGAATTCCAACCTCGTCAAGACAGCCATCAACGGCGAGGACGCGAACTGGGGAAGGATACTGGCAGCGGTCGGATATTCCGGCATCGACTTCTCCCCGGAGAATGTCGAGATTTATTTTGGGAACCTCCCGATCCTCGGCAAATCGTATGCGATCGATTTTTCGGAAGCGGAAGCAAAGCGTGTTCTTCAACAGAAAGAGATCATGATCACCGTCGATCTCAATCAGGGCGATGCGACCGCCTCGTTCTGGACATGCGATCTCTCGCAGGAATACGTCGCGATCAACGCCAATTACCGGACCTAGCAGGCTGTGGAAAAACAATTTCAGCTGGAATTGCGACGACTTGAATTGCCACGACTTTTAAGTCGTGGTGAGCAAACAACAAAATATTGGGCTTTAGCCCCACAAAAGAGGTTACTCTTTTCGGAAGGGGTTAAAACCCGCCCTAATTTTTTCGAATTATTTTCCACGAGCTTGAGCCAGAGGCTCATCAGCCTCCGGCTGAGAAGCTCGTGGCTATTCATTCACTTTTTTCAACAGCTTGCTAGTGCTGACACTCGCCGACAAAACTGAGATCCTCATTGAAGCGCTTCCGTATATTCGACGATACGAGGGGAAAATCTTCGTCATCAAGTACGGAGGCGCAGCAATGGTCGATGAGGATCTTGAGCATGCCTTCGCGCAGGACGTGGCTCTCCTGTCGAAGGTCGGCATCAGAATCGTCATCGTCCATGGGGGAGGGAAAGAGGTCACCGAGATGGCGGAACGGCTTAACGTTCCTTCCCGATTCATCGATGGCCAGCGGTACACCGATGAGAGGATGATGGAGATCGTCCAAATGGTGCTTGCCGGAAAGACTAACAAAGACATTGTCGCGCGCATCAACAGGCATCACGGCGAGGCGGTCGGGCTCTGCGGCATCGACGCCAATCTGCTCAAGGTGAAGCGGTCGCGGGAGAACGGCGCCGATCTTGGTTTGGTAGGGACGATCGTCGAGGTCAATACAACGTATCTGCATCTTCTTCTCGACCATTCGATCATGCCGGTCATAGCGCCGGTCGGCGTCGATGAGAACGGCTGTGCGTTCAATATCAACGCAGACAATGCCGCGTCCGGCATTGCGACAGCGCTGCAGGCGGAAAAACTTGTCTACCTCAGCGACGTCGAGGGTGTGAAGGTGGGCGCCGATCTGGTTCACAGCATCGATCGCAGCGAGGCGCGTCGACTGATCGATGAGAAGATCATCACCAACGGCATGATTCCCAAGATTCATTCTGCGCTCGCGGCCCTCGATGCCGGCGTCAACAAAGTGCACCTGATCGACGGGAGGGTCAGACATTCATTGCTTCTTGAAATATTCACCGATGCCGGTGTCGGCACGGAACTCGTTCGATCATCATTTCCTCATCTTTCGGAGGTTCTTGTATGAAAGCAGAACATCGGATTGTCGACGCGAGAGAGCGTCAAGGATGTTGCCGAAGTGCTCTCGTGCTATAACGACCTCATCATCGCCCGAACGATGAAACATGAGACGGTCGAAGGGCTTGCGAGGCATGCCGCGGTTCCGGTGATCAACGCGCTGACCGACCTTCTTCATCCGTGTCAGATCCTCGCCGATGCGTTCACGCTGCGCGAGCGTGGACTCCTGACCGGACGGACCAAGATTGCGTTCATCGGTGATGGAAATAATATTGTCAATTCGTGGCTGGCGGAAAAGATCCCATTCCATTTTGTCCTTGCATGTCCGGAGGGGTATGAGCCCGCCGCCGCTATTCTTGCGCGGGCGCAGAAGGCAGGAGTGAGCAGAGTGGAGGTCACAAACGATCTGCCCGCGGCGGCGGAGGGTGCACATGTGCTCTATACCGACGTTTGGGTCAGCATGGGGCAGGAAGATGAGCGGGCGGCCCGGCAAAAGGCATTCGCAGGCTACCAGATCAACGCAACGCTCCTCCGCGTCGCCGCCTCCGATTGCGTGGTGATGCATTGTCTGCCGGCTCATCGCGGCGAGGAGATCACGGCCGATGCGCTGGAAGGTCCGCATTCGATCGTCCTCGACCAGGCCGAAAATCGTCTTCATGTCCAGAAGGCGATCATGGTCTCGCTGCTCGCCGGTGAAGAGCGGCCGGTGGTGAGACAGGTTGATCAGGTTGAAGAGCTTGTGCTGTAGCATCGATGTCGAAGCAGCCCCGACATTTTGCGATCAAGGAGATCATCGGCAGCAGGACGGTCGGTCATCAGGATGAGCTGCGCCATGAACTCAAGAAACGCGGATTCTCAGTGACGCAGGCGACCCTTTCGCGGGATCTGAAAGGGCTCGGCGTCGGCAGGGTTGCTTTTGGCGACGGGATGAAGTACGTTCTTCAGCCCGCCGCGGAGGCACAGATTCTCAAACCGATCGTTGGACCACAGGTTCTTTCAATCAAAGCGAATGAAGCCATGGTGGTGATCCGTACGCTCCCTGGTTCGGCGAGCGTGGTCGCCGAATTTCTTGACACTGTCGACAATGAGGATATCATCGGGACGATCGCCGGCGACAACACGCTGCTTGTCATCCCCCGAACAAAGAAGAAAACATCAGGCATTGTAAAATTCCTTAAAGCAAAACTTATCGAAGGCAAATAATGGAACGAACAAAGATTGTCGTCGCCTATTCCGGCGGACTTGATACGTCGGTGATGGTAAAGTGGCTCATGGAGAAATATGGGGCAGAAATTATCACTGCGACCGGCGACCTCGGCCAGAGAAAAGAGTTGATCGGCGTCAGGGAAAAGGCCCTCAACACTGGCGTCAGCCGCGCGTACGTTGAAGACTTGACGAAGGAGTTTGTCGAGCATTATATCTTTCCGTCGCTGAAGGCGAGCGCATTGTATGAACAGGCCTATCCGATGGCAACATCCCTCGGCAGGCCGTTGCTCGCAAAAATGCTTGTCGATATAGCACGGAAGGAAGGCGCGACGATGGTCGCCCACGGTTGTACAGGGAAGGGGAACGACCAGGTTCGGTTCGAGGTTTCCGTTGCGGCGCTTGCGCCGGATCTCAAAGTGCTCGCTCCGCTCCGCGAATGGGAATTCAGATCCCGCGAGGAGGAGATGGCGTATGCGGCGAAGCACGCCATTCCGGTGACGGCATCGAAAGCCAGCCCGTATTCGATCGATGAGAATATTTGGGGCACGAGCATTGAGTGCGGAGTTCTCGAAGACCCGATGGTCGAACCGCCCGCAGACGCCTTCCAGCGCACGGTCGCCCCCGAGATGTCGCCCGACACGCCGACATATGTTACAATCGAGTTCACGAACGGCGTACCGGTAGCGCTCGATGAGAAGCGAATCAGTGGAGTTGAGATCATCAGCCGCTTGAATGATATCGGCGGAGCCCACGGCATCGGCAGGATCGATCTCGTCGAGAACCGGCTGGTGGGCATCAAATCACGCGAGATCTATGAAGCGCCGGCAGCGGTGATCCTCCACTTCGCGCACACGGAGCTCGAACGGTTGACGCTTGATAAGCCGATGTTCCATATGAAGTCTCTGCTCTCACATGAGTACGCGAACCTTATTTACAACGGACTCTGGTTTTCTCCGTTGAAAAAGGCGCTCGATGCGTTCGTGGATGAAACGCAAAGGACCGTCACCGGAACGGTGAAGGTGAAGCTGTTCAAAGGGAACGTTTCCATTGCGGCACGGACGTCGCCTTATTCTCTCTACAACGCCAAGCTTGCGACGTACACCGAAGAAGATCAGTTTGACCATCGGGCGTCCGAAGGGTTCATCAAAATATTCGGTCTGCCGATGAAAACGTTCCATCAGGTCCAGCTTGGAAATAACGGACATTCGGTGAAGAGGCCGATGAAGATAACTCGATCATGAAACAGATTCATGGCCGATTTCGCCAACGACTTGATCCGAGCGCGCTCAAGTTCTCATCATCATTGAATATCGACAAGCGGCTCTACCGCGAGGACATCAGGGGAAGCCTTGCTCACGTTGCCATGCTTGCCCGGCAAGGCATTGTCAGCGCACGTGACGCAAGGAAGATCTCCGCTGCCCTCCGGACCATCGAGCGCGACATTACGAATGGCAATCTCGTATTCGGAGGGGATGGACGCTACGGTGCGGAGGATGTGCACATGTTCATCGAGCAGAGGCTCATCGAGAAAGTGGGCCCCCTCGGAGGGCAGCTCCACACTGCCCGGAGCCGCAACGATCAGATCGCGCTCGACGAGCGCCTTTATCTTCAGCAGGCGATCGCCGGCGCCTGCAAACTGCTCCGTCGTCTGCAGCGTGAATGTCTCGCTCTGGCCAAACGGAACAACGGGGTGATCATGCCCGGGTACACACATCTCCAGCGCGCGCAGCCGATTCTCTTCGCGCATCATATCGTTTCGTATGTCTCGATGCTGGAGAGGGATCATGAACGGTTCAACGATTGTTTGGCACGGGTCCGGTGTTCGCCGCTGGGCGCGGCGGCTCTGGCCGGGACATCGTTTCCGATCGATCGGAAGTTCACGGCAAGGAAGCTCGGCTTCCATGGCATCGTCGAGAATTCGATTGATGCTGTAAGCGACAGGGATGTCCATATCGAAGCTATCTCGGCGTGCGCGATTGCGATGATGCATCTCAGCCGGTTTTCCGAAGAATTGATCTTGTGGAGCTCGTCCGAGTGGAATTTCATCGAGATAGGGGACGCATTCACGACCGGTAGCAGTATCATGCCGCAGAAGAAGAATCCGGACATGGCGGAACTTGTCAGGGGGAAGACCGGCCGGGTCTATGGCGATCTCGTCGCATTGCTGACGGTGATGAAGGGGCTTCCTCTTGCATACAACCGTGACATGCAGGAAGATAAAGAACCGATGTTTGACGCGTTTGATACGCTCACGGAGAGCCTGACGATCTTCGCCGGGATGCTCACGACGGTCAGGGTGAATTCATCCCGATTTCTGAACGAACTTCAGGGGGATACCCTCCTCGCGACGGAGCTGGCGGATTATCTTGTCCGCAAGGGCCTTCCATTTCGCAGAGCACATGCGGTGACCGGCAGTATCGTCGAATACTGTCTCAGAAAAAAGATGTCATTGAGAGCACTGCCACTGACGACGTACAGATCGTACTCGAAGTTGTTTGAGAACACCGTCTATGACGTGCTTGATGTGAAAAGATCGCTGACACACAAGAACTCTGCAGGATCGACTTCGCCAAAGGAGGTTGCGAAGGCGATTCGGAATTGGAAGAAAAAATTGAAGGAAATCGTGTCCGCTTGAGTACTTTGAGCGCTTGACACTTGTCCAAGCTTTTTGTAATTTGACTCAATCACGACACTAGCCCTAGCCATTTCCCCACCCCGATACATACCTCAGACCGGAGGTGAGGCAATGGATGGTGTGGGGGGCGGAGAGTATCCGTTCTCAGTACATTGGTAAGTTCGTAGAGAAAACCTTCGGGGGTGTAGCTTCATTGGTCTCAGCCTTTTCTCGTCTTTAAGGTAGAGGAGTAAACGCTGCCTTTCGTGGACTCGATTAGGTTCAGGAGAAACAGTATGCAATTTGAATGAGCGGGATCACATGATAGAAATCGTGGTGGCAAGTCTATTGTTGCAGCCATGTGATTGGCGAGCGTCAAGCGGTGCTGCAGCACCTTTCCCGAGCCCCGACATAGAAATTAACCAGGGTCAGAGCCATGACACTCTTGGGTCTCAAATCAAGAAGATCGGTGATGGCATCTACCAGTTGGGATCTTTGGTCATCAACAGTCAGAAGCAGGAAATTATTCTTCCTGGCAGTGTCAACATGCAGCGAGGAATGATTGAGCTTCTCGCTTGCGCACCGGGCGGAAAACAACATGAGAGTATTCTTGTGCTCGATGTGGTTCCGTATCATCTTCATGTTGCTCTGGTGCTGTTGGGATTGAATTTTGCTGGCGGACTTGAGTACCAGGGAGATCCTCATACGCCCAAGGGCGATTCAGTTGAAGTTTGGGTGAAGTGGAAATCCGGAGAGATGGATACTTCGGTCCGGGCTGAAGATTTGGTTTGGGATATCCGCCGGAACAAACCGATGGAACATACATCTTGGATTTTTTCAGGATCGAAGATCCTCGATGGGAAATATATGGCTGATGTTGAGAAATCCTTAATCACGACCTACCATGATCCTTTCACGATACTGGATAACGCGCTTCCCACCGGAAGCGATGATGAGTTATACAAAGTCAACGAGCGGCTCGTGCCGAAGAAGGGCACGCCTGTCGAGGTAACGATTCGAAAAGGAAGATAACTGATGAATCATTGGTATCGCTTAGCTCGGTCTCACATAACTTTCGTTCTCACGCTGTTGCTCGTTGTGCACTGTTCAACTCCTCTTGTCGCGCTGTGCCAGGAGCCTTTCATCCCTCGAGATACTCTTCAGACCTACATACTCGACGCCATTGTGGTTACGGCCGATCGTATGGCGAACAAAGTATCAAACACCACTTCCTCTGTCACGGTGCTGAATGCTCAAGATATCCAGCAGTTGCCGGCAGCGAAGTTTTCGGACGTTATAGCTTCTATCCCTGGTTTCTTCTTCTTCAGCAAGGACGGGCTGGGCCGCGACGCTATCGTCGGAACCCGTGGCTTCTATGGTGGAGGAGAAGCTGAGTACGTTCAAATCCTTTTCGATGGGATAGAGATGAACGATTTGGAGACTGGACTGGTGAATTGGAATCTTATTCCTCTCCAGAGCGTCTCATCCGTTGAAGTGATGAGAGGTTCGTCATCGTCGCTCTATGGCGATGCAGCTCTCGGTGCAGTCATAAGCATCGAGACGGGAAAAGACCACGCGAAACGACGGTCATTCCGTCTTTCAGGCGGCACGTATGGCAGTGTCGATGCTCGGCTCGACCTTCGCGGGTCTTTGTCGACAAGTCCCTATCGTGTTTTCTTCTCGGATGAACGGACGGCCGGGTTCCGGGATCACAGCGAGTACCGTTCGAGAACTGTTGGCGGGGACTTAGAAGTTCCCGCTGGTGAATCATCCAAGTTCAGAATCACAGCACTGGGTCAGTGGGGAATGCTCGATGAGGCAGGACCGTTGACTCAGGACGAAGTGAACCAGAGCCGTGAGGCTTCAAGTGCGTACTACAAATCGGATGGAAGAGACGAACGCCGGTACCATGCGCACGCTAATTTTTCCCATAACGTCTCAGCATCATCGGTGTTCTCGGCTTCGGTCTTTTTAAAGCAAAAAAATACAAACCGCACGAGAACGTTTGTGAGTCCCGCTCTTATTATCGACCCCCGCACCGGATCGATCCTCGGACCGTACGACACGACGCTGTACGGAGACACGAAGGAGCGGGAGCTACGTACGACCGAGACCGGGCTGGGTCTGCAGCTCACTTCGTCGCAGGAAATTGGATCGATGCAAAATAGGTTCCTGGTGGGGTTCGAGGGCATCTATGGCAGTCTCCGATCAACCTACTACGATCAGTTCCACGGGTTTGGGCATGACTACGAGACAAACGAGTTCTCACGGAGTTCGATGGTGGCTGATGGTAACGGCATCAGGAGGAAATTTGCAGCATACATGAATGACGAACTGCGAGTCATTGAGCCGCTTGCAATCGTGCTCGGAGCCCGCTTTGATGCGATCACTGATAGCTACACGGGCACACCGAAGGATACAAGCCTGAGCGCAGGCCATTCTCTGCTGAGTCCGAAATTTGGATTGAACTTTCGCTACATCGATGCGCCCCACTACACCGGGAATATCTACGCGGCGATCAATGGCTCGTTCAAAGCAGCAACTATCGATCAGCTGACAGATCAGAGGCCCACCGATGCGGGCATTTTTATTCCGGTCGGTGGAAATTCGTACGTCTTTTCTCCTATGACCGTTTCATCTTTTTCTAATCCTGTGCTGCGACCCCAAAGAGCGGTCAGCTATGAAGTCGGCCTCTATCAACGCTTCAGACTTATTCAGCAGTTTCCCGGAGAACTTGCCCTTTCTTTCTATCAAATTGATGTCAAGGACGAGATTGATTTTGATCTTGGAACCTTGAAGTACCAGAACATTCAGGAGAGCCGACATCGAGGAAGCGAGTTGGGAATGCGCCTCTACTGGCTAACGAACGCAACAGCATTCCTGAACTACACATGGACAGGCGTGACATTCAGATCCGGTGCGCACACAGGAAATTATCTGAAAGCGATCCCCCGAAACGTTGTCGCGCTTGGTGCGACATACCACCATCCGATGGGTCTTACTGCAAGTGTGATGTGGAATTTTATCAACGACATGTACCTCGACGATGAGAACACAACGTTGCTACCAAGCTATAACACGGGTAACGTCAAGCTCTCGTACGGTATATCGTCAGCAACGTTTTCGGTCGTTGTCGATAATCTCCTGGAACGTCGTTACAGTTCCACGGGATACATGCTCTACGGTAGGACGTTTCTGTACACGTCTGTTGGAAGAACAATTTATGGAGGTGTCGAACTTGAATTTTGACGTCCGACGAATTACAACGACCGTCTTCAGTACGATAGTTCTCTGGGGCAACATGGAGGCGCATGGCAAGACATGCTCTCAAGCACCTGTAACTTTGGACGATACGACACGGACCTATAACCTTGGCGAAATCGTTGTAAATGCAAATCGCCAGATGGAAGAACGCGTGATAGGACCGTACAAACAACCGGAGTGGACGCTGGTTCGGCGCTTTGCTTCGACACGAGTATACGTGCAAGCACTCCCCGGTACAGTTGAGTTCGAACAATGGTTTGAAGTCCGCGTGCCGCGAGAGTCTGGGAAAAGCACGGTGACTCGAGTGCGCCAGGAATTGGCATTCGGATTGGGAGAACATCTTCAACTTGACGTTTATCTAAACTCCGAGCACTCGCTCGACGCGACGACCAGTCTGTTTGCTCTCCGAGGGTGGTCAGCGGAGATTCGCTGGGCCCTGGCGGACTGGGGAGTGATCCCTGGAAACCCAACCGTCTACTTCGAATACCTCTTCTCCAACGAAGATCCTGGCAAGATCGAGCCGAAGCTCCTCCTTGGTGGCGAGCTTCGACCAAAATGGCATTGGGGCGTCAACCTGGTCTACGAGCGCGAGCTTGCAGGGTCTTCTGATCGAGATGAAGAATTCGCCGGCACGGGTGCAGTGTCGTATACCATTGTCGATGAAAAGCTCTCCGTCGGCGGGGCTGCCAGCGTCGCCACGGCGATAGAGCGAAGCAGCGGCAGCTCAGATCATTCTACGGAATTCTTCCTGGGTCCATCCCTCCAATGGAGACCTGTATCGAAAGGGTTCCTGAATCTTGAGCCACTCATCGGCATGACTGATGATTCCAAAAAATTGAAAATGTTCCTGGTTTTCGGGTGGAGCCTATGAACGTCGAAATAGTAATCTTATGAGGAGTTGTCTATGATGAAACACATCTCCATTCTCCTGATTCTTACACTGCTTTTCTTCTCAGCCATTTCGTCTCAAACCGCGATCGACCTCTCACTTCGAAAAGAAGGTGAGCACGCCATCGAGTTTGGACTGAAATGGATGGAAAAGAATCAGCAGCCCGATGGCTCCTGGATTCACTATCCTGCCATTACAGCTCTCGCTGTCAGCGCCTTTCTAAAGAGTCCACAGGGCTACACTGAGTTCACGAGTGGCTCGGTCGCACAGGGGATCAATTTCATCCTGAGCTGTCAGAAGCCCGACGGCGGAATCTACATTGATGATCTTGCGGGATACAATACCGCCATCTGTATCATGGCACTCGTTGCCGCCAACAATGCAAAATACGACTATGCGATTCGGCGTGCGCGGGATTTCTTGCTCTCACTGCAGTTCGACGAATCCGTCGATGTTCAACCAGCTGATTCAATGTACGGCGGGATTGGGTACAAGGAAAAAGAGCGGCCCGATCTCTCAAACCTGCAGTGGGCGATCGAAGCTCTAAAAGAGTCGGAGAAATATCGCGCCGTGGGCGAGGCGAGTGGAAAAACTCAGGAACATTCAGGCACAGGGAAAGGTGCTGCGTCTGCAGCTACCAAGGAACTCTTCTGGGACAGGGCGATCCAGTTCATCCAGCGATGTCAGAACCTCAAAGGATCCAACGACCGGGCATGGGCAGGGACCGACGGGGGTTTCATTTACAGTCCAAGCGAGAGCAAAGCCGGAGGGCATACGTCGTACGGCAGCATGACGTACGCTGGAATGAAGAGCTTCATCTTCGCCGGAGTCGGCAGGAGCGACAAGCGCGTTCAAGCCGCTTACAATTGGGTTCGAAATCATTTCACAGTAGAAAAAAATCCGGAAATGGGTGAGCAGGGATTGTTCTACTACTACCACACCATGGCAAAAGCGTTGACCGCGTATGGAGATGACTTCATCGCTGATTCCACTGGCGTGAAACGGAACTGGCGGAAGGAAATGTTGGAGAAGCTCATCAGCATCCAGGACGGCGAGGGCTTTTGGCAAAACAAGAACAACCGGTGGTGGGAGAATAAGAAGGAGTTGGTGACGGCGTATACGATACTGGCCGTCGAACATGCGCTAAAGTAAGCGACACACATATCATTTATCAACTTCGGAGGGAACAATGAAAAGTTATGCAACAGTCGCGGCGTTTTGCATTCTCTTATCTTTCTCAGCTTCTCTGAATGAGACTTTTGCGCAAGAGAAGGACAAAGTTCTTCAGAAGGCTAAGCAGTTACTGCGCAATTATAAGCTACCCGATCCTGAAACGAGCCCACCCACTGAGACCCCTGAGCAGTCTTGGGATCGATACTACCAAGAAAAGCGGACGTCAATTTCTCTGACCAAACCCCAGGTTGTCGGCAATGGTCTTTATGGGTACTACTTTAACAACACAACTCTCACCGGCTTGCCGACTCTCGTCAGAACAGACACAACGATTAACTTCAACTGGGGATCAGGCTCACCAGGGCCGGGCATCGGTACAGACTATTTCTCGGTACGATGGCTCGGAGAGGTTGAGCCAGAGTTTTCTCAAGAATACACATTCTACTCTGCAATGGACGACGGAGTACGTTTATGGATTGGGAATGCACTTGTGATTGACCATTGGCAACCCAACTCGGGCGCCGAGTATAGCGGAAATATCTCACTCACGGCCGGTGGCCGCTATCCTATTCGCGTGGAATACTTCGAGAATGCAGGCTCAGCCAGCGCCAAGGTTTCATGGAGTAGCCCATCCAGGTCGAAGGAGGTGATCCCTAAAGCGCGGCTGTTCGCCACATATCAGCTACTTCAGATAAACACCATGCCAAGCAACGGCGTAAGCACCACCTACGGCAACACTGTGGTTGGCGATTCCATAACCGTGTGGGGAAATGCAGCAGGCGGGAATTGGGTCTTCCGATACCGGCTGGAGTATGGTGATGGTACAATTGATTCAGGTTCGGTGGCCAACCCCCACTTCATTGGACGCAGGCATGTGTACACCACTGCCGGTCGCAAGACAATGACCCTTACCGTTTGGGACTCCACAGGAATCTCCGGCTCCGACCAGTCTCAGATTGAGGTGTCTCCTTTTTCGACGGACCAGGTTCGCGTGAACATGGCAATCGAAAAGGGGCTACTTTTCCTCTATCGGAAACAATATCCAGATGGTTCGTGGTACGATAACAAGGGTAGTACGGCTTCTACTGGAATGTCGCTTCTTGTTTTTGAGGAGAACGGACACCTGCATACGAATGACTTCAGCATTGACATCTACGCCGAGTACGTAGATCTTGGCTTAAATCACTTGTTCGCAAACGCACGAACAATGACTATCTTCCCTCAACCTGCTGGAAACCCGGACACCGATGGAGACAATACTGGTGTGTATTTCACTTACACCGGAAACAGCGGGCCATATGCAGACGGCATGGGCCTTCTCGCGGTTCTGGCTGCACATAAATCTGGTACGAACGCTCAACTTGATACAATACAGAGAGGGCCGTACAGAGGCAAGAGTTACTACGATTTCATGGTCGATGCACTGGATCAACTCTCTTTCAGCCAAACTGATACTACCTATGGTAATAAGCGTGGCGGATGGCGCTACTGCGTCGATTGCGCGACCTATACCGGCGACGGGAGCAACAACAGCGACAACTCGGCGACTCAGTGGCCCAGCCTCGTCATCGAAGCAGCGCAATCCGTATGGGCAATAACAGTACCCCAGTTCGTAAAAGACGAGCTCTTGCGCTGGCTTCGGACCACACAAATATCTGCGGGCGGATTCCTCTATGGGAACAGCGCTGCACCGACGTGGCACAATATTACAAAGACCGGCTCTGGGATTGGATCTTATGCCGCTCTGGGATATGCGTCGTCTTTCGATTCCGTCCAGCACGCTCTCACCTACCTCGCCACTCACTGGTACGATCTGTACGATATTCACGGCGATCGAGAGCAATTCAATGGCAGTCTCTACGCGATGTTTGCGATGGCGAAGGCTCTGAGGATTATCAACGGAAGAAGTGGTCTTGATAGCGTGGGCTCTCACAGGTGGTATGACGACTATGTAAATCACCTATTGAACCACCCGACATGGGGCCAGAAACAAAATGGTTCGTGGATCGATGGTAGTTGGCTTGCACCGAGCTATGTGGGCGATACCTCACTTGCGACAGCCTTTGGTATTGCTGTCCTCACTCAGGGTGTTGTCATCGCGCCCCCAGTTGCGGTGATTGCTCCGATCAGTCCCAAGCCACCGAATACTTCTTTCCAAGTGGACGGATCCGGATCGTACCATCAGGACCCAACAAAAGCTATCGTCGAATATCTCTGGGATTGGGATGCGTCGAACGGCGTAGACTGGGATCACCCGGATGTAACCGGTCCGAGGCCCACTAATCCTGGATATCCCATGACGGGCACGTACACAATCACGCTTCGCGTGAAAGACAATGGTGATCCGCCACTCTACGACACTGAAACCAGAAGTGTAGTGATTCGGACAGGAAATACTCCGCCTGTCGCTGTTGCGATTCCCCCGAATCGAGGTCCGAGTTACGCTGGAAAAGTCGGCGAGCCAATCCTGCTCGATGGGAGAGGCTCGTACGATCCGGATTATCCCCTCGATTCCATCGCTCACTACAGTTGGGATACCAACGGTGACTTACACTTTGGAGATGCATTGACAGATACTGTGACTGTCCTTTACAACTCGGAGTATAATGGAGTAGTCGGATTGAAGGTGACAGATACACGCTCAGACTCGAGCCGGGATAGCGCCTACATACGAATCGTCTCCTCACGGAAAGATATGTTTGTGGTCCGGTTCGATGTCACACTTCTAGGAGGAACGATGGATCTCAAAGCACTCTTCAGGAACGATCCGAGTTCAGATGTCGATGTCTCTGAGGTTCTCGTGCGATTCTACGACGGCGATCCGCTTACCACTGGTACAAAAGTCGGATCTGACTTCCACGTCAATCTGCCAAGAGGTGCCACAGATAGCATCGAAACTACAATAGCAGCTCCTTCACTCCTGGGACATCCTGAGCACGACATTTACGTCTATCTCGATGCGAATGACCAAGTGGCAGAGTGGAATGAGCAAAATAATTTTGCCAAATTTGTGCTACTTCCGCATTACGGCACGACGGTGATAACTCACGGACTCACCGACAATGGTACTGGCATTGATGATGCTCCTTGGACTCTGACCATGGCCAGCGCGATTGCTGAGCGAATGGGCAATGCTAAGGTATATACAGTCGATCGCGGCGTAATCAACACTCGACCCGAATTCAGTTCAGGCAATGGGCAGATTGGGGAGAAGATCATCGTCTTCGATTGGGTCGAGGAGTCCGACAGGAATCTTTTTGGGTATGCGGAGGGGGCGGCAGATGCTCTCGCTGGGTTGTTGATTGAGGGTGTGCAAGCAGGGAACTGGAGCCTTGGACAACTGCACTTCATCGGCCATAGCAGGGGCAGTATTGTTCTCAGTGAGACGATTGAGCGCCTTGGTCTGTATGCACAAGCTGCTGGAATGTTACCACCCGGAATTGTCGTAGATCCCAACATTCACCTTACTCCCCTAGATGCACACCCTTGGACAAGAGGATTCTTATCTGAGCCCTACAGTGCTGACGATGACTTTGTGAATAGCAATACCAACGACCTTGGAGTCGTATGCTGGGAAAATGTCAGATATGCGGATAACTATTGGCACCACTCACTATTTCCAAGTGACCTCAACGGTCTATCCACAATTCCGGGGGCCAACTATAACAAGAATCTCACTGCGACTATACTCGATTACGTCGGCATGAGTCATCAAGGTGTTCACGCCTGGTATTACGGTACGATCAATACGTCACCTACCGTTCATGACGATGGAGCAGGCACAGAAATAGGCGATTCCTGGTATCCAAATAACGAGCGCTATCAACGTGGATATAATAATATCGCTGCATTCCGGACAGATCTAGGTGACTATGTGACCTCTTCTGAAAGGAGGAGAATTTCAGAAGATCATACGCTCACGAAGTACGGGATATTCAATGGTGATTTCAGTAAGAATGGCCTCTTCAAGAGATATATCTTTCCACATGGTTTTCCCCCCGATCTAAGCTGGGATTTTGGATTGCCGGGTTGGGAAATGCAAGGTGGTGGGGGTACGGCTATTGTGTCGGACGGTCGCGATAACAGTCATAACTATCGAGACAAAAAAAAGCCCATTGATAACGCTTTCCTCATTCTCGATGCTGACCATCTTACTCGGAGCCACAATTACCTTTACATCCCGACGAGTGCGACAGAGCTTCATTTCAGGGCGCACCTGCATAAACCCTCGGACGACGATGCCTTGAAAGTGTTCGTGGGAAATAGCCTCGCGGCTGAGTTCCCGCTCTCGCGGAATCGCAATCCGGGGTATTATCCTCGAAAGTCAGTCGACTTGACTCAATTCCTCGGTACTACTCAGACTCTCAAGTTCTCTCTGGCACCTGGAGGTTCAACGGTTGAATCTGAGGTTTGGATAGACGATGTGGCGTTTGAAAAGAGGCGATACATCGTCGCTAGCGTAGCGTCGCCAGTTGATCTTCACGCGTACGATTCCTTCGGCAATCATATCGGACCAACGTCCGACTCTACGTGGGAGATAAGTATTCCCGGCAGCGGCTACTACGTGGAATCTGACACCTTGCCCGAGCCTCGGAAGACAATTGTCCTACCTCCGCCAGAACCAGGTGTCGTGTACACTTATCGTATCCAGTCTCGGGACACGTCAGGATCCTTCGCCTTTGCGATCGAGGACGTTACAGGTGATCGCTTCACACTCCTGGCCACGTTCGACAGCGTCGGCGTTTGGCCAAATACCGCTGCCGTCTGCTCACTCAGAACCGTCACAAAGGATCTCGTGCTAAAGGTCGACCAAGATGGCAACGGAGATTACGAAACGACGATTCACCCAACCCAATTTGATGGCGTAACGAATGCACTATCCATCCAATCGGGGTGGAATCTTGTGTCGGTTCCATCGAGTGTTGTGGATAGAAGGAAAATCTCTCTCTTCCCATCCGGGCGATCGAAAGCTTTCAAGTTTACAACAAAGTATGAAGAGGAGGATACTCTTGCGACTGGGAGTGGCTATTGGTTGAAATTTGATTCCGCTCAGGCCGTGGAAATCAGTGGGTTACCCATTACTGCAGAAACCATCAAAGTCAATCGTGGATGGAACATGATCGGTTCAATCTCGGATAGTATCCCAGTCGGCGCGATTCGCACAATCCCTGATGGACTGACATCTTCCTCGTTTTTCGGTTACGATGCGGCTTACTACGTTTCCAATTTCATTGGGCCTGGCAATGGATACTGGATTAAGACGAACGACTCAGGAAAAATCATTCTTGCATCTTCGGGTGCATCTCTCCAAATGCGACAATCGATCTTGTCACCGGACTCTTCGGGGAAGTTTAGCATTCTCACAATCGGGAATTCCCGAGGGGTAACTGAGAGGCTTAGGTTCGGGCAGCAGCCGGGAAAGAATTTTCTGTTGAGTTATTTTGAACTCCCACCGATACCACCTGCGGGCTCCTTCGACGCCCGCTTCATCTCCAACCGCATGTTGGAAGTTATTGAGGAAGGCAAGACGCAAGAGTTTCCACTCCTCATCTCATCGGCAGAGTATCCCGTCACAATAAGCTGGGAGCTAAAGTCGCAGGATGTCACTGCTTTGCTCATCATCGATGACAAAGAGGTTTCGATGAAATCGAACGGCTCCACCCAGATCGCACATCCCACATCCCACATCGCACTCAGGCTTACCGGCGCAGCAAATCTTCCGAAGGAATTCGCTCTCGAACAGAATTATCCCAATCCATTCAATCCACTAACGGTTATCCGTTATCAGCTGCCCGTTCAAAGTCACGTCACGCTGAGAATCTACAACTTACTTGGTCAAGAAGTGAAGACGCTGGTCAACGAGATTCGAGATGCGGGATACGAGTCAGTAGAATGGAACTCGACGAATAACTATGGCAACGCTCTCGCAAGCGGAATGTATTTCTACAAGTTGGAAGCCACGAGTGTGAATGATCTGAATAAAACCTTTACAAAGGTGAGGAAGATGCTGCTCGTGCGCTGAGGATGTGTAAGCTCAGCAAGAACTGCGCCTTCGGTTGCCGTGCATGCGAGCGGAGAAGTGGGCGTTTTTACTCGGCTCTCGGAAATTAAAGCCGATTAGACTTCACGACCGATAGCAGTATCATGCCGCAGAAGAAAAATCCGGAAATGGGTGAGCAGGGATTGTTCTACTACTACCACACAATGGCGAAGGCGCTCGCTGCCTACGGTGACGATTTTCTGATCGACACATCCGGCGTCAAGCGCAACTGGCGGAAAGAGATGATAGAAAAACTCGTCAGCATTCAGGACGGCGAAGGCTTCTGGCAAAACAAGAACAACCGGTGGTGGGAGAATAAGAAAGAGTTGGTGACGGCATTTTCCATTCTTGCAATGGGACATGCGTTAAACAACAAATAGATCGTTCATCAATCATTATTTAGAGTGGAGCTACCATGAAACATTCATTACGAACTGCATGCTTTTTGAGCTGGATCTTGACGCTGACAGTGGTGTGGAGTGCATTGGCACAAGAGAAGGATCCAACATTATCGAAAGCGCGCCGGATGTTGGATGGGTACAAACCGCCTTTAATGAAAGCAGAGGTACCGACTGAGACGCCGGCTGGATCGTGGCGGCGGAATTATCGGGAGCGGACAACGGAAAAAGTGAGCGCAACGCCTCCACGTGTCAATACGATGCCGAGTTATTTTGTGAATAGCACGTATGCGAACGCTCTTGTCGGCCAGGCGATCGCGGTGTGGGGGAACGTGCATGATGGCGTTCCTCCGATGCGATACATTCTTGATTACGGCGATGGCACAGTCGATTCTGGCGATGTGGCCGATCCGAATTATGTCGGCGCAGATCATACGTACGCGACTGCCGGCACGAGGACCATAGCGCTTACGGTTCGCGACAATCTAGGCACGATCGATATTGATCAGTCGACAATCAGAGTGTATGCGGTTCCCACTCCTCAGATCCGCGCAAACATCGCAATCGAAAAAGGACTTCGCTATCTCTACCTGAATCAGTATGCAGAAGGATATTGGGTGGACAACTCTGACTATTTGGCTTCGACTGGGGCAGCGTTGCTTTCCTTCGAAGAAAATGGGCATAAACCTGCGAATAACAACAACACCGATATCTATGCTGAGTACGTGCGCGCTGGACTGAATTGGCTTTGGAGCTACGCCCAGACATACGGAATCTACGGTCAGGAAGCCGGCAATCCTGATACAGATGGAGACGGTTTGGGATCCTACTTGGACGGGAATACGTACGCAAATGGGCTCGCAGAATTAGCGGTTCTTGGTGCTTATTCCAATGCTGTCAGCGCGCAGTCCGATACCATACGTGTGGGTGCATATGATGGAAAGACGTTTTACGATTTCATGGTCAACGCCGTCGATCAGTGGTCGTTCTCGCAGACGGATCCAAGCTCCGGTGCAGATAGCGGCGGGTGGCGGTACGCCGTGAATACGCCGAATTACGGCAGCTCGGACAATTCTACAACTCAATGGGCTTCGCTCGTGTTGGAAGCGGCGGAGAATTCCTGGGGGATTGTTGCCCCACAGTTCGTCAAAAATGAGCTTCAGGGGTGGCTGAATAATTCTCAGGCTTCCAATGGAGGATTTTTCTACTCGACCCAATTTGCGCAGGATTGGACGAACATCACAAAAACTGCGGCCGCACTCGGTGGGTATGCGTATATTGGCGCGACGACAGCTAACCCGGCAGTTGACACGGCAATTGGGTTTCTCAATGATCAGTGGAACCTAACGGGTCTAGATGTCTACGGTTGGGCGCAACATATGGATGGAAATACCTACGCAATGTATGGTGTAGCGAAAGGCTTGCGAATTATCGACCATCGCGCTGGTACCCAGTTCGTTCGTAGTCACGACTGGTATAGCGAGTACCGATCCCATTTACTGGATAATCTCACGTGGGGGCAAAATGCCGACGGATCATGGCCCCGATCTGGGAATTATCCAACTGCTGCAATGGGAGATCCTCTGAATTCGTCCCTGGCGATCCTTGTCCTTACACAAGGTGTTGTCATCGCGCCGCCTGTAGCGGTAATTGCTCCCGTCGGCGCAAAGCCACCAAATATTGCCTTCCAGGTCGACGGCTCTGGCTCCTTCCACCAAGACCCAGCAAAGTCGATTGTCGAGTATCTATGGGATTGGGATGCATCGAATGGTCTCGATTGGGTTCACCCCGATGCGGTTGGTCCAAGACCTACTAATCCTGGATATCCCACGACCAGCACGTACACGATAACGCTTCGCGTAAAAGACAATGGTGATCCGCCACTCTACGACACTCAGACCAGAAGTGTCGTCATTCGGACAGGAAATACTCCGCCTGTCGCTGTTGCGATTCCCCCAAATCGAGGTCCGAGTTACGCCGGGAAAGTCGGCGAGCCAATCTTGCTCGATGGCAGGGCTTCGTACGATCCCGATTATCCGCTTGATTCCGTCGCCTTCTTCAGTTGGGATACCAACGGCGACTTACATTTTGGAGATGCAACGAGTGACACGGTCACAGTCATTTATTACACAGAGCAAAATGGAGAGGTCGGATTGAGAGTAACCGATACCCGCTCAGATTCAAGCCAGGATAGTGCGTACATACGTATTGTCTCCTCACTCAAAGATCTGTTTGTTGTTCGCTTTGACTTCACGCTTATGGGTGGAATGATGGATCTGAAGGCGGTCTTCAAAAATGATCCGAGTTCGGATGTCGATGTCTCTCAGGTTCTCGTCCGATTCTACGACGGTGATCCGCTTACCACTGGTACAAAAGTGGGATCTGACTTCCACGTCAATCTGCCAAGAGGTGCCACAGATAGCATCGAAACTACAATACCAGCTCCTTCACTCCTGGGACATCCTGAGCACGACATTTACGTCTATCTCGATGCGAATGACCAGGTACCCGAATGGAACGAGCAGAATAACCTAGCATATGGCTCACTTAAAAGTGAACTATCCATCCAATCGGGGTGGAATCTTGTGTCGGTTCCATCGAGTGTTGTGGATAGGAGGAAGAACTCTCTGTTCCCATCTGCGCGATCGAGCGCTTTTAAGTATACAACTTTGTATGTGCCCGTGGATAGTCTTGCGCCTGGTAGGGGCTATTGGTTGAAATTCGATTCCGCTCAGACCGTGGAAATCAGTGGCTTACCGATTATGGCAGAAACCATCGTGGTCAAACAGGGATGGAACATGATTGGTTCAATCTCAACCAGTGTCGCCGTTAATAGCATTTCCACTATTCCTGACAGTATCATCTCCTCACCGTACTATGGCTACGATAGTAATGGATACTACCGCACCAGCGCCATTGCACCTGGAAGTGGCTACTGGGTTAAGACGCGAGATTCTGGAACAGTCATTCTCACTAGTACCGGCCCATCCTCGCAGAAAGCACTGTCGAACGTCTCGGCAGAATCACTGGGTCGACTCGACGCTTTCACCTTCAAGGATGCGAACGGGAGAGAGCAATCTCTTCGCTTCGGTCGAAGGGCTTCCATCGGGCTCGATCTGAGCCTTTTCGAACTACCCCCGGTTCCACCCCCCGGCTCCTTCGATGCCCGCTTCGCCTCCAACCGCATGCTTGAAGTTGTGGAGGAAGGCAAGACACAAGACTTCCCCGTCCTCCTCTCATCAGCAAAGTATCCGATCATTATTAGTTGGGCACTGAAATCGAATGATGTTGCTGCCTCACTCATCATCGATGGCAAAGAGGTTTCAATGAAATCGAATGGCTCTACCCAGATCACACATCCCACATCCCACATCGCACTCAGGCTTACCGGCGCAGCAAATCTTCCGAAGGAATTCGCTCTCGAACAGAATTATCCCAACCCATTCAACCCGATCACGAAGATTAACTACGCGTTGCCGAAAAACGCCAAAGTTAGCTTGAAGATTTATGACATCCTCGGGCAGGAGATAATAACTCTTGTCGAAGAGATTCAGGAGGCTGGCTACAAGTCAGTGGAGTGGAACTCGACAAACAACACGGGGAATCCAATTGCGAGTGGAGTGTACTTCTATCAGTTGGAAGCCACGAGTGTGAATGATCTGAATAAAACGTTTACAAAGGTGAGGAAGATGCTGCTCGTGCGCTGAGGATGAGTAAGCTCAGCAAGAACTTCGCCTTCGGTCGGCGTGCGTGCGAGGGGAGAAGTGGGCGTTCTTACGACGTACAGATCGTACTCGAAGTTGTTTGAGAACACCGTCTATGACGTGCTTGATGTGAAAAGATCGCTTGCGGACAAGAAGTCTGCGGGATCCACATCACCGAAGGAGGTCGCCAAAGCGATCGCGGCCTGGCGGAAACGTCTGAAACGCTGAAGAATATGTTGGCAGGCGTCCCGTGCTACTTTTTTTCCGGATAGAGAATTTTCGATATCTGATATCTGCTGTCCTGCAAATGTGCCCGCGTTTCTTCGTCGGTTGCGCGCGGCAGCGCGGCGGCAATTTCAGCATCCAGATCCATAAACCCTTTCCGGATTAAGGCACGTGCCTCGCCCGGTAGCGGGATGGGCGGTGGAAACTGGAACCCCGGGGGCAAATTTGGCGGGGGAGCAGGCGGAGGCGGGGGGTTCAATTTGGTCCCCATGACGTCAATGTACGCGCGCTGCAGATTACGGCGATAAACATCCGTGGAGAGAGACGCGGTGCGGAGTTCATTCCAGATTCCTTTTCGCAAGTCGAGCAAGATATCCTTCAAGCTATACAAGGAAGCACCCTTCTTTGAGAGCGCTTCGTGGTTCACGATCCGTTCGAGCCTTCCATTGTTCAGGAGAATGTTCAGAAGCTGGCGGTGACCTTGCAGGACTCGGTCGGAAGCGCCTGTTGCCTCAAACAGGGCCAGGAGCTCAGGCGTCAGCAATTCTGTCGGCGTGCGGAATCCTTCCCGCAGCAAATACTCAAGCGCATCGTGCTGCTTCTTGGGCGGTATATGTGTATGAACTTCTCCCGCGAGGCCTGCCACGCGCGTTGTCTGAACCACGCCGCCGATGACGTTTGCGACATGGCCGAGTTCCCTCGCACGCTGGCCAATAATGTTGCCGTACATCTCTTTGAGATTGTTGTAGTTTTCTCCCTCCCTGGTCGTGGCAGAGAGCAGCATCGTTGCAACGCGGTTGATATTCATCAGACCATATTTCGTGGATGCAACAGCATCGTCTCCGAGATCCTCGGTCTGCGCGGTCGGGTCGACCCCGTCCGAACTGCCGAATCTCAGATACGGCTCTTTTTCCTGGCGAGCGGCGATTCTGTTCAGCTGAGGTTTCTCTTCATCCGGAGATTTTGCGCCGACGACTGGCGCGTATCCCCATTGAACCGCGAATTCATCGTAGGGGCCTACTTTCGGGATCAGGCGAGCGTGGTCGCCGGGTTGGGCGACGTAGTTGAATCGACCGTAGTCCATGATCGACGGTTCATTTCCGTAGCGTTCGGTGAAGGAAGCGCTCCGCAGGCTGTCGACGGGATAGGAGGAACTCGCTTTCATGTTGTGCTGGAATCCGATGGAGTGCCCGACTTCGTGTGTCGTCACGTACTGAAGAAGTTCTCCCATCAGGCTATCGGGCATTGGGAGCTTTGTCACCCGCGGGTCGAGGTTGCCGACCTGAACGAAGTACCAGTCGCGGAGGAGATTCATGACATTGTGGAAGAACCCGATATCCGCATCAAGAATCTCGCCGGTGCGCGGGTCGGTGATGGACGGGCCGTACGCGTTCTCGATTTCCGAGGGGAGCCATCTGATCACCGAGTAGCGTGCATCTTCCCCGCTCCAATTCGGGTCCTCCTTTTCGGAAGGCGGATCCTTTGCCAGGATGGCGTTCCTGAAACCCGCTTTCTCAAACGCAGGTTGCCACGCTTCGACGCCTTTCGTGAGCCACGGGCGCCACTTGTCCGGAACGCCCCGGTCGATATAAAAGACGATCGGCTTTACCGGCTCGACGAGCTCCCCCCGGCTGAAGGCTGCGGTGTCTTTAGGTTCGAGACGCCACCGCGCGATGTAGCGGCGCAGCTCAGCCCGTTGTGAGTTATAGCCGTAGTCATACTGGTGTACTTCAAAGAAACCGACGCGCTCATCGACGAGGCGCGGTGCCATCGGTTTCTCAGGCAGGCGCACCATCGAGTGGTGGACGACCATCGATATGGTGCTGAGCGAATTGTCTGCCGGTACCTGGCCCGATTCAAACGTGAGCACGACCTCGGTCTCGATGTTGCCCGGAAACGGCTTGATCTTCTGGATGAAGGAACGCTTCGGGTCGAGCCGGCGGATCTTCAGCTGGTCGCGCGTGAAACGATCAAAGGTCATTTCGGTCATGTCGGATGTGTAAAAGTCGGTCACGTCGATCACCACCGCGCTGGAATCCTTGTTGTACGCCAGCATATCGAATGCTGCGAGGATTGGGGGATAGGTCGCCTTCTGGACGGCATAGCGAATTGGCAGGCTGTCTCCGGCCACTGAGGAATACGAAATGCTCCTCAACAGTATCTTGTCGCCCTCCCGGTCCCAGCGAACCACCTGTATGTTGAGGTAGTCGCCGCCATAGCCGAGGCCGGTCTGCGTTTTCGCCTGTGTCGTCACGTGGAGAAATTCTTTTCCCAGCTCTTTCTTTGGGACCTCGTAGAAATATTTCTGTTTGATGCGATGGACGATGAACGCGCCGGTGTCCGATTTGGCGTCCTTGGTGATGACGTCCCCATACGGTTTGATCGCGTCTGTTTTATCGGGGGTTTTTTGATCGGGACCCTGAGCCGATCGGGAGCTTGAGCAGCCGGCGAAGAACGCGCCGAGCAGAAGGATGGCAACAAGTGATTTCATGTTGAGATTCTCCTCAAGTACAGATGAATTGAAAGAAAGCGTGGAGCATGGAGCGTAGAGCAGAGAGTACGGATGGTGAGGTCGGCAATCAATTAGCCCTCTCAATGTCGCCATGCTGCAAACCTGAAACCTCAAATCCCAAACTGGCGCAGAGCGCCATGGCGCTCTACGAGTCTGACGACTCGGTAGAGTCGTAGACTAAAGGCGCTCACCCGCCGACTTGTCCGCCGCTTTCTGGCGGAAGGCGGGACCTCTTCCCGCCAAATAGAGGCGGGATCCTAAAAGTTTTATCAACCTTAACTTCGTCCACCTCCGGTGGACTCGTTAAGTTTGGAAACTTTTGGAGTGCGCCCGGAGGGACTTGAACCCCCAACCCTCTGGTCCGAAGCCAGATGCTCTATCCAATTGAGCTACGGGCGCAAACCTACCTGGCAGATTACGCCAATACGCGTACGAATTCGGAGATGGAAGTGAGTCCCGATGTAACCTTCTTCACGGCGTCGACGAGGATATTGTCAAAGCCGGCGAGCCTGGCCGCTTCGCGGATTCTGAGGAGTGAAGCCTGCTCGTAAATCAGATCCCGCATATGGTCGGTGATCATCAGGATCTCGTGAATAGCTGTCCGGCCGCTGTAGCCGGTGCGTTCGCACTTGTCACATCCTTTTCCGCGGAAGAACTTGTTCTTTCCCGAAATCACGCTGAAGAGCGCCGCATTCTCCTGCTCTGTCGGTTCATACTCTTCCTTGCACGAATCACAGATTCGCCGGAGCAGTTGTTGGTGCACGATGCCGATCAGAGTCGATGACAGCCAGTATGAAGGGATCCCGAGATTCAACAGACGAAGAATCGCGCCGATAGCGTCGCTGGAGAGCATTGAGGAAAGTACGAGATTCCCTGTGAGAGCCGCCTCGGCGGCAACGATGCCGGTTTCCGCATCGCGTATCTCGCCGACCATGATGACATTTGGACTTTGACGGAGGATCGCTTTCAAAGCATCCCCGGACGTGAAGGTTTTGTCCGACGAAATCGCGACCTGCGCTGCAAAGTCGAGTCTGTCCTCGATAGGGTTTTCGACCGTGATGATATTCTTGTCGGGTCCCTGCAGATGGTTCACGGCCGAATAAACAATGGTACTCTTGCCGGAACCCGACGACCCGGTGACAAGCAGAAGCCCGCTCGATCGTTTGAGGAGGTTTGTCATCCTTTCAAGATTCTCGGGTGAAAAACCAAGATTCTCCAGCTTTGGGATTGAGACGTTCTTGTGAAGCAGCCGCAAGGCGAAGCGTTCGCCAGTGAGAACTGGCAATGTGCTAACGCGGATGTCGACTTCATACGTTCCGTAGACGACAGAGAACCGTCCTTCTTGCGGTTTTTTCTTTTCGAATGCGTTGATGTTGGCCTTGGTCTTAAGCACGTTCCCGAGATTTTCACTGATTTCCTTCGGAAGCGAGAGCATTCTGCGAAGCACGCCCTCCTGCCCCAACCGTATTCGAAGTTCGTTTTCTGCAGGTTCCAGATGAAGCTCGGTGGCACCGCTTTTCACGGCGCGAAGCAGAATTTCATCGACCATCGCGTCGGCGGTGGGCATCTTGCCGCTGCGGAACAGATCGCGGATCTTGTCCCTGTTGAATGTCGCGACATCGAACTGCTCGAGCGGGATTTTGTTGGGGATCTTCTTTAGTTCTTCAATCATGGAAGGTCACAGTCTCTGCGTATGATGTAGGAGTATCAGGCGAGCACCCGTTCGATGGTGCTCAGCACGTCCTCAAGTTTATAAGGCTTGCTGATAAAGTCGAGTGCCCCGAATTCCCGGGCTTCCATCGCATGTTTGAGATCCCCATACCCGGTCAGAATAATTGATTTTGTGTGTTGAGCATTCTTTTGAATGTATTTCAAGACTTCGATGCCGCTCTTGTTTGGCATCTGGATGTCGAGGAGAGCGACGTCAAAGCGAGACGTCTTCAGCTTCCTGATCGCCTCTTCGCCGTCTTCCGCAGTGACGACCTCATAGCCGGCGCCGGCGACGACATTATTCAGGAGCGTGCGCAAATCCTCCTCGTCATCGACAACAAGGATGCGAGCTTTTTTTTGTGGCGTCAATTTTGTCTCCTTAGTAATGAAAGATGACAATGGCAAAAGCCATCCCAAAGTAAAGAAATCAAACAAAAAAAGCAATTAGTGAACAAACCACGGCTACGGCGCTTCCTGGAGGCAGGGGCGCCGTATTTCTTTTTGACAAAACATCAAACTCCTCCCTTTGCGGCCTAAAAAAGATGCGCCGGATCGAGAGCGGGTCAATTGAGCTACTGGCGTATGTGAATCAAGAAACTTAGGAGGGAAGTGCGCCAGAAGGGAGTCGAACCCCTAACCCTCAGCTCTCCGCCGAAGGCGGATAAACTCCGGCTGCTGCTACCTGCCCGCCGATCTTAATGGCGGGTATCCAGTTGAGCTTCTGTGTTTCGCTGCAAAAGTTCGCGGATAAGTCTTCGTCCTCTACCCGATTTTAGAAATCTCTCCCGATCTCTCGCCGAACTTCTGGTCAGAAATTCTTCAGAATGGATAAGTTTAAGAGGCCTTCGAGCCCTCGTTGATCGAGTCTTACCATCATTGTGTTCTCGTAGACGACGGTGAATGTCGTTCGTCAAGCCGACATAGAGTTTATTGTCCTGACTCTGAAGAACATAAACAAAATACATCGTGCGTATGCCTCCCAATCGGTGGATTAACCAATCTACGACCTTCAAAACTGTGCGCCTGGAGGGACTTCCTGTCCGCCGATGTTTTTGGCGGAGAACCCCCAACCTACAGCTCTCCGCCTATGGCGGATAAACTCCGGCTGATGCTCCCTGTCCGCCATTCTTTGTGGCGGATATCCAATCCGCCCGACCGAACGGGTGGTGGCTATTGAATCGGTCGTTCGGGTTAATTGAGCTACTGGCGTATGTGAATCAAGAAACTTAGGAGGGAAGTGCGCCAGAAGGGAGTCGAACCCCTAACCCTCAGCTCCGTAGGCTGCCCAGAGTTCTTGATCTGGCGAAAATAAGGGGCATTTCACAAGATAGCACACGTCTCCGAGTGTCTCCGAACGCCTCCAAATACCATTTGGGCACAGTTGGGCAGAGTCGAAAGCCTCAGCCTGCGAGAAGACGCTTCGGAATATTGACCGTGAGGAGATCCCTTTGGAACGCTTTCATTTTCTTTTTGACGATAAGGTCGTTGAATCCGATATAATGGGTGCGCGTGACCTCATCATCCGCGTGGCCGAGCCATTGCGTGATGAGCAACGATGAAAACCCATGGTCGGCAAGCATCGTCCCGAAGGTTTTGCGGAGGTCATGCAGTTTCACGCCTTCAATCTTGGCCGTTTTCCGAGCCTTGATGAAGACATGCGTGATCGTAGACCCATTCCAAGCGAAGGGTTTTGGCAACGAGCGTCGATTGTGGAAAATCCTCTTGACCGCTGGCAGCATCGGGACAAGCCGGTACTTATCGCCCTTTCCATGAATGGTGATTGTATCATTCTGGAAATCGACATCTGTCTGCTTGATCTCCAGTGCTTCGTTCCGACGAATGCCCGTGAGCAGATAGACGACGAAGAGCTCGAGATACTCTGGATAGTCCTTCTGAATGATCTTGAAGAGATTCACGAGCTCACTTCGCTTTAGGACCCGAGGTCTCAAAGTCGGTTCCCGGAGCTTTTGAATATCCTTGAAGGGACTGGTTGGGAGATATTGCCAATCGACGGCGAGATGGAAGAAAGCCTTGAGTGCCCGGAGGTAGTAATTTACACCTCGAGCGGTCATCGTTGCGGCAAGTCTAATGATCAAACCTTCGGCCTGTTGCCGATCGATCTCATCAATATACTTGATGCCGATCTCCGTAAGAAGTCTCTTCTTGATCGAGACGTAATTCTTGTAGGTTGTCTCTGCTCGACGCGGTTTGCACCATTCGAGGTAAAGCGTCAGGAATTCATCAACGGTGATCCTGGAATATCTCACCCGCTGCTGCCGTGCCTTGAGTTCCAGTGTAGCTCTCACGCTGGCAAGTTTCCTGTCCTTCGTATCGAGTGTGATGCGCTCCCGTTTTCCGTTGACGCGGAGATCGAGGAAAAAATATCCGTATGAGTTTCGTCTGATGCTACTCATTGAGGTCAGAGTTTGATATAGCAAATCCTGGCGATGAGGGAAATCTCACTGCGCTTGAGCGTGATCGGTTCGACGAGAGGATTGACAGAAAGCAATATAGCGAGCTCGCCCTTGAAGTGAACCTGTTTGATAGCACTCTCCTTGTGGTCATCCCAACTGACAACAACGAAATCTTTATCCTTGACGTCCCGTTCTGGATTGATGAACACGAGTTGTCCGTCTCGCAATGCGGGGAACATCGAGTTACCCTTCACGCGCAACCAATACCCTTTCCCGTCATCCTGAACACCCGGTGGCGCAGGTTCATAAGCGAAAGGGAGTTCGCTGACCCTTCCTCGCCCCGCTGGCACTTCGGCGAACACTGGCCGCAAGTTCGATTCGACTTCTGTACTCACTCGCCTTCCCGTTAAAATGAAATCGACATCGTAGCCCAACTGTGCCAACCTCTTCCTGACTTTAGCCCCCGGGCGAGTCCTGCCGAGAAGATATTGCTTCAGGCTTTGGTATGACATGCCGAGCGCTCGGGCGAATTTCACCGGGCTGCCATCGAAATCCCTGTCGCATAAGTCTTTGAGATTATTGGCTATATCGGCGTTGGTAAACATGGGGTGAAAAATAATTCATTTTTTACTTGACAGATGGGGTTGAATTTACTATATTGCTCCGGATAGTAAATTCATTACAACGTCCTGCATACTCATTCAAGATAAAAGAAGTATATGGCAAAGTCAAAGAAGCAACGCAAGCAGCCGTTTCGCCTCCCCCGATTACCCGATGTCCTCGGCGACAGAGTGGAAGCCTTCCAGATGAAAAGTCCCTTCAGGCCGACCTTTCAGCAGGCATTTGAGTTCGTTGTGCAGAAGGGGTTGGAGGCACTCGACGGGAAATCGGTGGCTGTTGTCAGTAACGAAGAAATTGAAAACATCAGGTAAAGGACGGTGGGCTAACTATGAAATCGGTGGGGCTTCAGAATACTTCTCTTGAAACAGCAAGACTCGAACGACATCTTGCTTCGCTCGATTCCAAAGTCGACCGACTGATGGAACTCATGGCCACGAGTCCCGCCACAAAGGGTGATGAATCCCTCACAACCGAACAAGCCGCGACGTTCCTCCGAGTTCACAAACAGACTCTTCTCCGCTTTACTAAGGCCGGCTTGCCTCACTATTCAAACATGACCAAGGGTTTCAGATTCTTAAAGAGCGACCTGATTGGCTTTCGCAGGAACTTTCTGAACACGCTAAAATAGAGAGGGATAACGTGGCACTGAAATTAGACGAAAAGAAATTGACCCTGATTCACTCTGGGGCACATCACAAAACCTATTGCGATGGTTATACGCACTTTATCTTATCTCACGGCAAGTGGTCACAGGCAGAACCATGTAAGGCCACGCTCAGATGCCCGGGAAGGAAGAAATGAAGATCAATCCCATTTCTTTCTTTTCCGACGGAATGAAAGATGAATTCGAAACCAAAATCGAATCCGCGAACGAGGCCGGGGATATACTCGCAATCCCCGTCCTTGTTAGGGGAACTTATTTTCCTCCGATCCGTGAGGACGCTATCAACCCCCCTGAAGGCCCGGAGTTTTACATCGAGTCCGTGTACGATCAGGATAACTGCCGGGGAGTAAATCCATCGGAGTATAATTCCGAGGAAATCCAGGAAGCGTATTTGAAGGAGAGAGAATAATGCAAACAGAACAAACGCCACTTGAAATTGCGAAATCGCATTTAGGCACGAGATACCGAGCAAAAAATATCACTTCCGGACTCTCCGAACTCGCTTGCGCTTATCTAAACGGTGAGATCACCAATACGCAGGTCTTAGCGGGTCTTGGGGGGGACAAACCGAAGTCAACTAATTATCTATTTTACCTAACCGTGGCTATGAGACACGGCATTGAGATGGGGTGGGTCAAAAGAGTCGAATATATCGGAGAGAAGAAATGATCCATCTTGACTATGGTTTTCGTTTCATCACGTTTTGGATACCGAATACGTTTGTCGTCATCAATGGGCAACTCTGCCCCTTAACTACGAGGATGATTATATGCAGTCTGAATTAGAAAAATCAACAAGCGAAAAATGGTGTACGGTTCGGTCAAATCTGAATTACGCGATTAGCAATCTTGGGCGGGTGGAGATGGCTGAAATGATTTCTCAACTGACAGATATTTTCCAACAACCGTTGACCCCGAAATCTGCGGGGCAAATCATTGCACTGATACTGTTGGGCGGCGTCATGCTTTACATTCTTTGCTCGGTTTGGTTCGGGGCGGTGTTAAGGTGATATGAAAATAACTCAGAAGTGGCTGAAGGAAAAGAGCTCTTGTATTGAGGCATTCAAATATTTCAAGGCCATCACAATTGTCCGCGATAAGGCACTGTTGGATCGTCTTGAAAAGGATAATCATCTTGATTGGGCAAATTGGGGCGTGGTCCGAATGCTAAACCATGATGGACAAATGAAATATGCGATCTATGCTGGTGAATTGGTGCTCCATATTTACGAGAAGAGATATCCAGCCGATCAACGACCGAGAAAAGCGATTGAAGCCGCAAAACAATACCTGAAAACAAAATCGGGATTAGATCGAAATGCGGCGAATGCGGCGGCGAATGCGGCGGCGAATGCGGCGGCGAATGCGGCGCATGCGGCGGATGCGGCGAATGCGGCGAATGCGGATGCGGGGTATGCGGCGGCGCATGCGGGGTATGCGGCGGCGCATGCGGCGAATGCGGCGGCGAATGCGGCGCATGTGGAGGCGGATGCGGCGAATGCGGCGGCGAATGCGGCGCATGTGGAGGCGGATGCAAGAAAAAAAATGCTATACCACATCATTGAGTATGGTATTTTGCTTTTGAAAACCGATAAAGAGTAAATCATGACCCGCAAAAAGAAATCTCTGAATCACATGACAGATATTTTCCAACAACCGTTGACAATGCTATTTGAATCATTATCGAAACCAATTCCAAGAAACAAAGAGGAGCACAACAATGAACAACGTACCAGCAGTTAAAGGGAACACGGAACTCGCGTTCCGCATCGGGGGTCAGGAGATTAAGGTGCCCGAGCAGACGAAGAAGATTCTACTGACGAGAGGCCCGAACGGGTGGGTCGCGGATGAGATTGCAAGACTCGGAGAGGATGATGTTTTCGTCCGTCGGGATGGCAATCAGGAACTCAGCCTTATTTACAAGTCCGTCTTGCTTTACCACAACAAGAAGGAAATCGCGCGACTTGGAAACAAAGATGATTCGCCCTGGGTCATCACCGTGGCCGGCTATACAAAATTAAACCAGATAGCTGGCCTCCACATTATTACGCCCCCGATAATATTCGTCGCCGGGGGAGAGCACAGCAATCCATACGTTGAGTATGTCAATGGGGAGATCAGGCGAGTTATTGCACGGAAGATCGCTATCGGATATTCCCCGATCGGGAATCTTGTCGCGATTGATGCAGTCCGCCACTACAATTTTGAGGCATATTACTTACAAGACCTCATGGCGAAGGCAAAGTATAAACAGGCCGCTGCCAGGTTCGGGACGGTCTTACAATGTCCATTTGCGCCCAATGAGCAAGTTCAAAAAGAAGAAGGACACGCATACGTCAAGACGACTGAGGGCAAGATATTCGTTTTCAAACTCATCAAAGATCTCGAGGGCATCTGGTTTGATCCTTCCAGTGAAGAAATATTGCAAGTCAACGATCAACACATTCAACATCAAAAATTCGGCGATGTCGTGGGTCAAAAGATGTGTGCGCGTAACGCACTCAAAGACCATCCCGCTATTGCTGCCCAACAAGTAATCCCAGTTAACGGTGTGGCAGAAGTTCGGGTGTTCGGCTTCCGGCATGGTCTCATCAAAGAGCAGTTTCAGAAGATGGCCGACCAGATCATTAAGGGTGAGGAGGTTGAAGGCGTCCAAGTACAGCAAGACGAAGGAGAAGAGAGCCTTGAGGAAGTCCAGGCTGCGACCGAGTCAGAGGTCGACGAGACCGTCGTACCAACTGAGAGTTCTCCAGCAGTACAGACTGCGGTGCCAGTGGCAACAGACGGAGCGAAACCGGAGGGATCGGTCACCGTCTTCAGGATCAAGGAGATTGCAACGAAGAAGGGTATGGATCTGAATAAGTTCGCCGGGAATATGTTCGAGGGGAAGAAGTTCGACGCGTTGACAGAGCCAGAGCTCGAGAAATTGTTGAAAGTGGTCGAGACGACATCGATGGGCAAGAAGGGAGAGGCTAAATGAAAATCGCGTCGGTAACAACCACCAATTTCAAGGGATCAACTCAGGTTGATTATCTCAGGGGGCTTGATCTGTTCGTCGGTCCCAACGGGTCTGGAAAGACACGCCTCCAGCAGGCGTTAATCCTGGCACTCTCGGGCGCCGTACCACATCACGTCGACGACACCAACATCGAACTACTCGACCTGTTCACAAAGAGCGAAGGCGTGGGTTTGATGAAAGTTGGAGTCGAGTTCTCTACCGGAAACGGTATAGACTCCATCATGCGCGAATTCATGGTTGTTCAGAAAGATGGCAAGGATTCGGTCAAACAGAATATCACCCTCTTGCCAATAACGACGGGAGGCGTGCAGGAGGCCGAGCGGAAGATCAAATCCGTTATCGGGGATTTTCCTGTCATGCTTGATCTCAACAGGTTCGTGCGGATGAGCGATGCACAGCGACAACAACTGATCTTCGAGTTCAGCCCGATCAGTGACATGTATGGTTCGGACAATCTTGTGGCCGATCTGGTAGCTGTACTGGAAGAGATTAAAAGCGATGAAACCGTGGCTCGTCCAATACTGTCAGAACTTGCCGGCTACGTTGCTCTCGACATCAGGACGACGATTAGGCAGGTGGGCTTGTGGCTCAAGGATCGGGAGTCCGGGCTCCGCAAGTCCATCAAGGGAAATGCTGGCGCATCTAACGCATCTATTCAGACGGCAACGACCGACGGCAAGCAATCCCTTCGGCATGTCGTTGACATCAAGGGTGACATCGCCAAAGTCCGGGACCAGCAGAGGGAACTCTTGGGGGATATTGCAGAGGCACGGAATACGAGGGTGAGAATCAAGACACTGGAGGATGACAAGAAGACTCTGGGTGATCGCATCCAAGCGGAGCAGACAAAATTCGACGCGAAGAGCATCACTGTACTACGGAAGAAGATTGAAACGGCACAAGCGGCGCTCAGGACGATTGATGGCGGAGCACACGAGCGATTGGATAAGTGGGCTGACGAGGTCGAGACGCGGAAAGAAAAACTGCGAGAAATGAAAAGCCGTCTCGACAAAGACCGAGCGAATTTGGCAGATGCAACGGAACGACGGGATCTTGTTAAAGAGGGGAACTGTCCGGTCTGTGCTCAGCCGACCAAATCTGTCATAGGTGCGTTTAACGACGTTGTTAAGAATCTAACCGCAATTTGTTCCGCAGGCGAGGATTTGGTCGACGTCGAGGTCAGGGCGATTAACGACGACATCCTCAACCTCAATAGCGCGAGGAAACAGTTCGAGGAAAACGAGCGGTTCAACCGTCAGCAGAACGACGTAATCAGCATCGCGCAACGCCAACTATCCATCGCAGAGGGCGCCGCGGAGGGTGTGCAGGTGTTGGTCGATCGTCTCAAGGAACTGCGGGACACCAAGATTGAAGGGAAGTCACTTGATGTTGCCATGGCCGAGGGTCAATCGAGGGGCCTCGATGAACGCACGATGCAGTTGGAGAACGAACTCCACACGAAAGAGTCCTACGATACCCGTGTTCTATTGGCGAAGGAGTCTGCGCTTAAGGCAAAGCAGGGTGAACAATCGCTTGCAATAATTAAGGTTTTATCGTCCAAATTGAACGAGATTCGAAGGGAGATTGTCCAAAATGCCTTAGAACCGATAAGGCAAGAGGCCTCAGAATTATTCGCACTTGCGAAGCAATCGGGTGAGTTCAACTTCCTTCTGGTGGATGGTCGGGGGAATGACGTGTTCAAGTTCGGATGGAACGTTGAATCACTGTTAGGCAAGATGTTCATAGACTTCGATTCCCTCTCGACAGCTCAGCAACTTTACACGCTTGTCTCTCTGATGGCACCACTGATCCATCGTGGAAGTCCGCAGTTACGGGTACTGCTGCTTGATAATATTGAAGTAGTTGATCACACAAACCGAGAGAACTTCTTGGAACTACTACGTGCCGCAGCGAAATACCACGACAATATTATCGTAGCGAGCAGTGCTGAGATGCCTTGGATCGACGGTGTGACTATTCACCAATTATCGTAGCAACCCGACGTCACATGGACATTCTTAGCGAGCTGAACGTACAGCAGTTGGAAGCCGTGACTACCCGGGCGAAAGCCACGCTCGTACTGGCCGGCGCAGGCAGTGGGAAAACTAAAACGCTTACCACACGCATTGCGTACCTGATGAGTGAACGCGGCGTATTCGCGAGCAACATTCTCGCGTTAACCTTTACCCGCAAAGCCGCACAGGAGATGAAAGAGCGCCTCGAGAAACTGGTCGGTGAGAAGGAAGCGAAGAAACTGACCATCGGGACCTTCCATGCGGTGTCACTCAGGATTTTGGAGCAACACGGCTCGAAACTCGGGTATTCGTCTAACATCTCTGTCTATGACGAGATGGATCAGCTCGACATCTTAACGGCGGTCATGAATGAATACAAGATGGGGAATTTGAAGCCGAAGCACATCGTCCGAAACCTTCAGTCTTACGCTGCGGACTGTGACAACTACTTGTTTGAAGAACGGACCGCCGCGATCGTTCAGGAATACCGAAACAGGTTGAAGTCTTTCAATGCCGTTGATTTCACACTCCTTCTAACAGAGACGCTCGAGCTCTTCCGCAGATTCCCCGATGTCTTCAATTATTACCACGATAAATGGCAATACGTTGCGGTAGACGAATACCAAGACGTGGACCATACCCAGTACTATTTGCACGAGTCACTAAAGCCCAACAACCTATTTTGCGTTGGAGATTTAGACCAAAGTATTTATGGTTTCCGCGGCTCGTCCATCCAGATCATCTTGGACTTTGAGAAGGATCACCCGGGCGCCGAGGTTATCAAGCTCGAACAGTCATACAGGTGCCCGAGTAATGTCATAGAGGCCGCGAACAATCTCATCAAGAACAATCCGCAACGCTATGACAAAACATTGTGGACGGAGAACCCGATAAACCTATTCAGCATCAATGTTTACGAGAATCCTGCGGAAGAGGCGCAGAAGATAGCGACACAGATTGAAGAACTGCCGGAGGCAGCAATGTACAGTGATGTTGCGATCCTCACCCGGACGCACGCACAACATGAGTCATTCAAACAAGCCTTTGATGAAATGCACGTACCCTATAAACTCATTGGAGGTGATCTGAATTTCTGGAAGAGCCAGGTGTCCCGAGTAGTTATCTCGATTCTGAAAGTCCTTCACAATAAAAGGGATTCGTGGAACTTCAAACGTATCGCAAAAGAGATCATCTATCCGATGGGTGACGCTGATTGGACAGCATACGAGGTCAAGGCACTGAAAGAGCAACGGCGCGTCATTGATATTCTGGTCGCAGAGAAGGCCGGGAGATTTGCGGAATTGTTGGAGTGGTATAGTGAAGATGAGTCCGGACCAGTGGACGTCGTGGTTAATAAGATCATTGAACTGCTCTGTCTCCACAAGCATTACATGGAGCGCGATCTTATACACCGGATTGAGACGTTGGATAACGTATCATTTAAATCCTCGGTATGGGCTATGGAGAATCCGTCGGCGAACACCGTAGCCGATTTCCTCGCATGGTTAGCCGATCAGGACGTTCAATCGGAGATTGATAATTCAGACACAGTTAAGGTTGCGACGATACATGCCGTAAAAGGCTTGGAAATGAATATAGTTTTCCTCGCCGGGGTGAATGAGGGCCGTCTACCGCACAAACGCTCAACGACAGAGGAAGAGATTCAGGAGGAGCGACGATTGATGTATGTGGCAGTCACAAGAGTCAAGAAGCAGTTGTGGATCAGTTCGACAAAGACCGATGAATTCGGACGATGTTTAGCACCGGTAGAACCATCACGGTTCATCGCAGAGATGATTAGACAATGAGAATGTTTGAACACAGAGCCCCAAAGGTTTCCCCTCGAAAGAGTGGGGCGTCCCCACCGACGTTCATAGACCTGCGGGGCTTTTATTTCCAAACAATAATCCCGGAAGGACATTCCTCTTGATCGGGCAATGAAGCACGATAAGAATAAGGTCAAGCGTTGGTACCCGTTGTGGATTGACAAATGGTTGTGGGGTTCAATGAGACACGAATTGATAATTCAGAAGGATGCTGAGTTTATTGATCTGCGGGGAATCTTCACCGACCTTCTGACACTCTCAAAGAAGGATGGTGGATACATTCGTGCTAACGAAAATACGCCGTATCCGCTTGAACAATTAGCTGGAATGTTCTGTGTGCCGATCGCTCGACTTGAACAGTGCATTGAGATTTGTCTACGTCCAGAAGTGGGAAAACTCCGGAAATTTGACAACGGTGTCTTGTACGTCCCAAGTCATGATAATTATGAGCTCTCAGAGAGGCAGAAACGGCGAATAGAGCTCTCCGACGAGGAAATGTCCGCAACGCCGGACGCCGTGGCCGAAAAAGCGGAAAGCAAAGGAAAGGAAAGGAAAGGAAAGGAAAGGAAAGGAAAGAAGATAAAAGATAGGAAATGCACCACGGTTATTGTTCCACTCTTTGAGGATCCCATTCTACAATTGGCATGGGAAGAATATCGGCAACACCGGATGGAGAGGAAAAAACCGCTGACACCGTTGGCTGAACAAAAAGCCGCCAAACTCCTTCATGAACTCAGCCAAGGTAATACTCAAACCGCCTTACAAATTATCAACCAAACCATAGCTAACGGATGGCTTGGATTATTTGAACTGAAAGGAAACAATGGAACAACTCACACCGGGAAAAGGGCAATCGGTAGTACCCAAAACGCAAGAGCATCTTTTCGACACAGTGATGCCGACATTGACCGGCTTAGAGAAGTGGAAGAGAGCCTCAGACGAAATCAAAAATGAAGGCTTCAACGCGCTGGAGTTGGTCGCATCTCCACTGGTGACTTCAAAGGATTTGGTGAAAGCACAGTATGACCTCGAAATAAATTTCGGCACCGAATACGATAAGAACAAGATGGTACAACTCTTTGCTGTCATGCAATCCGACAACTGGACTCGTCTAAGATTTCAACGGACGTTCCAATGGTTCCTCAGAAACAAACGTTATCCCGCCTGGACGATCGCTGATTGGTATGAATTTGGAATCAAGGTCTACCCCGAAGCATGGGCATATCACAAGATAGGACTTGAGCCGCACTACAATCGCAAGAGTTTCGACTGGTACAAATTGTCGACCGGGGAGATCGTCTGTAAATTTCAAGATGGGATAGAGTTACCGCTTGAAAAATATGAATTTCCTGCACTTAGTGAAACGATGATAATGATTCGCTGCCGAGATTGCGGAGCGGAAGTCCAATTGTCAGTGAAGCAGGATTTTTGGGAGGTTCACGGGAAAGACTGTAAGGTTTGATATGCCACGTGGAGCGACATCAACATATGAATTCGCAAGGTTACCCCACTTGATTCCACAACTAAAGAAACTCAAACTGCGGGGTATGATCTGGCACTGGATACAGAATTATAGCAATGACCTTGCGAATCAAGGTAGTGCGAAACGCCGGGATGATTTCAAATCTACAAGGATTACTCATGACGTTCAGGAAAATCCCTCACACACTTAACGACAACGAGATTCTTTTCTTGAGGATCCGGGATGCGTGCCTGAAGAAGCCGCACCGGAGCGAGGCATTCATGGACTTTGTCCGGAAGCGGTCGGCCCTTGAGAACCCCGACTTCCATCATTGCGCCGGGTCCGTCCATGGGATGAAGAGTACAGATTTGTTCGGGGTAGCGGTGAGCCGTGAGTGGCACAACGGTGTCAATCTGTACTCAGAGCAAAATCGGAGTAAGATACCCGAAGCGTTGTTGAATCTATTCGCTTACGTGGAGACATTGGAAGAGAAACTTGCGAGAAAGAAGAAATGAAATTTCTCTACAAGGGAATTGTGACTGGCGGCAAAGCAGTATTCGACGATGAGTGCCGCGATCCCTTCCATGCAAAGATTCAGAATCTCGAAGGGAAGCGATTCGAGATGACCCTTGATAACGAGGTCAAACATCGGAGCAAGAAACAACGGGGCTATTACCACGGGTGTTTGATTGAACTGATGATGATTAACGAACCCTTCGCCGGATGGACGCACGACGCAGTTCAGGTGTGGATCGAAGCGAATCTGGGGCCGAAGATCTACGGTGAAAACGGGAAACCAGACATGATAATTCCGGAGGAAGCGTGGACGACAAAGCAACAGGAAGAAGTCAATGAGCGGGTGCGGACGTTGGTGTTGGAGAAATTTAACGTGCTGTTGCCACTTCCGAACGAAGTTTTAGTATGAAAGGGACGTGAATGAGATACATCGGAATAGGTCCGCGGGGCCAAAAAGGAAAGTCAAAAATGAAGAACAGACAAACTGTCCAAAATAAACGCTTAGTCGAATTACTCAGAATGCAAGTGCGACGAGCGAGATCGCAATTTCATACAGTATTCTTGCAGAATAAGAAACTAACTGAAGACCTTGCAAGCGTATGTCGCTGGTGCGATGCAGCGAACGGCAACAACGAAAAACTCAGCATGATGCTTAGGCAAGTGAGAGAAGAGAAGAATGATGCCCGCGGCTTAAATCCAATACAGGAGACGATGTTCAAGCAAATCGAAGATGGTTTATCTCAATTGCGAAAAAGTTTCGATGTTTTCCCCTCTGATAGATTCACAAACACTATGGGCTGCTGATAATGCACGAAAAGGAGGTATTAAATGTCGCGATATTTAGGAATTGATCCTGGAGTTTCTGGCGCAATAGCCATCCTCGACGTGGACGGAGATGGCCAAATTATCCGGTGTGAATTTCACGATACCCCCGTTCGAGAGGTTATCGTCGCCGGAAAACACCGCAACCTTTATGACCTCTCAAAGATGAATTCTATTCTGTTCGCTGCGAATCAAGAAAATCATTGCTCTGCCTTCATTGAGATTGCCCAGCCGATGCCAAGCGTGAAGGATGAACGGAGTGGGAGGATCCGGGAAGGCATGGGCGCGGTGAGTGCCTTCAACTATGGCTACGGATACGGTGCCTGGTTGATGGGCCTGACCGCCAACAAGATTCCATACACTTGCGTGCACCCGAAGACCTGGAAAAAGCAGATGATGCGCGATATGGGGAGAGAAAAGAGCGCGAGCATTTTTCGGGCTGTCCAGATATACCCGAGCATTGCAGATCAGTTGTCAAGGGTAAAAGATCACGGACGTGCTGATGCGTTTCTTCTGGCAGTGTACGGGTCAAGACTTCTGCATAATTCACCGATCGCACCATTCTAACAATCAAGAGAGTATCCCATGTTCAATAAATCATTCAAAGCACAGATAGCGGCAACAACGCCGTTTTGGTTTCACGAGGGCGAAGATCAGCGACACGGTGTCAGTATTAAGGCCGAGATCGAGACTGACTCGGCAGAGTTTCTCCGTGACTGCGTAGGAGATTACTCCGCCGTTGCAGACCTCTTCACCAGCACGACGCTCGTTGACGGTGATGTGGCGCTCAAGATCGTCGCTCGTAATGATCTTCAATTCAGCATTGCGGAGATGAGACCACGCTCGGTTAAGCTCACCGAACTCAGCATCCGGCCCGGTACGCGCATAACCATCAAACTCAAGGTGTCGGATATTCCGAAGGACATCATGGGTGATATTTGTTCTCAGCTCGGCGTCGAGACGGACATCACCATTTCAACCACACAAATGGATTTGCCTCTTGCTGAGAATGAGGGCAAGAAAGGGAAGAAGACGAAATGATACGCATACGCGACGAATGGACGGACCGGGAGGCGACGGTTGGTCGACAGGTCGTCGGTGCAATATTATTGGTTGCCGGGATCATCACGCTGATTGAGATGTATTTGAGGTCGTGATGGACAGCATAAATCCAATGATTTGATAACTGAATCGAAAAGGGGATTTGGAACGATCGTTGAACAATTGCAAATCCTCAAAGAAAAATGAAAGGAGAAATTGGAATGAGCAGACAGATGGAAGCAAGAGATGAGTTAAATCGACGGCGGCGTGAGGGAGAAATAGATCTACCCACCTATGAATATTTGCGTGGTTTGCTAGATGGCGTAAAGGCATTTGCTTTCTGGAAAGACGGCAAAGAATTTGTCGGCACGTCTGGTAATGAGCTGAATTCGGTGTTTGAGAAGATCGTAGGTAAACCGACAGACCCGAATGATAGCTTATTCGATTTACCGAAAGCAACCGATGACCTTAAAACACTCACATAGACAGACTGATGATTTAATCACCGAATCCAAGCGAGGGCATAAAGGAAGGGAAAGTTGAAGCCATGACCCCAGAACTTCAGAAAATTTTTGATAATGCCTACGATGAAATGTTGGCGAGCAATCCCGACGGATATATTTATTACGAGCAGGCCCAAAGACTTTTTGAACTTGCCATCCGCCATGCTACAGTGGCGGCGTTTGATGCGTGTCAGGACGAATTGATTTGTGAAGATGAACATGGGAGCGCACGTGTAATAGGACATCTCAAGTCTCAATTTCTCAAAGGAGAAGGAAGAGTAGATCAACTTTGAATAATTTAAATCTGAATACGCAACTTGATTGGAAGGAATCCCAAAATGAATAAACTGAACGCGTGTTGGTGTTGTGGCGAAGAATTATTGAAGGATGATAGAGGTTTTTGGTTACATTCGCGGAATGAACGATGTTACAACGATGGTCTGATTCTGCTTCCTGAACAAGTTATTTTGTGGAACTCCCGCCCTGATCCTTTCGCCGAACTGAGGAAGAAGATCGAAGAGAGAATCAAAAATACTGTGACGGAATTAGAATCGACAGAAAAACATTCACCGAATATGTTCGCTCGATGTGGAGAAATTCATGAACTGGAGTGGGTTCTCACCTTACTTGCAAAACCTATCAGGAGGGAAGATGAGTAGATTCTATCCAAATCACGAGGAGCGCAAATGCTACGAAGAAGGGCGAGAAGCTCAACGTCTTGGCCGTTATGATTACGACCATAGTGAGCATTCACGTTGTCCCTGCGATCAAGCATATTTCTATGGTCGCCGAGACGAACGACGTGCTGAAGAGAATCGCCGCGAGGAATGGGCACAAGAAGAACGCGAAGAACGCCGTGCTTATGAACGCCGACAAGAACAACGAGCAATGGATGAGGCTGAGTATAATGCTGTTATAAGCGATCAACGATATTATGATGCTATGAACAATCAGCAATATCCAGAACCCCCGATACCCGACCCCGAACCCCCGTCACCTCCCGAGAAGAAGCCACGACCTTCACTTCTTGTCAGGAACTATTCACAACAATAAATTGAAAGGATGGCCAGATGGACGCAAGTGGTAATATCCGAGACTTGAGGCATGGCGAGAAGCCGAAGCCGAACGAAATTCAGATTGATGGCCGGCCTAATCCGCACTGTCATGATTGTTACGGTCGCGGGTTTGTGCGTATGATAATACTGGAGAAAAAGCCGTGCCATTGCGTCAAGAAAAAAAAGGGAAAATGATGTGCATTTTATCTGAGATTCTTGTCCTCGCCGTGGCGGTGGTCTTCGTAGCCCCTGTTAGCTATTTCCTTTGGCGTTGGTTCTGGGATTTTGGGGGAACGAGATGAAGCATCCCTCGTGCGGTCATTCGAAATCCGGGCGCGGCATGTGCCCATCATCTCTAAGCTCAAGGAAGAGTTCGGGGCGGTGACAGGTATGAGCCTCCTTCTGTGTGGCGATGCTCTGGAGATGCTTAGGACGCTGCCAGATGAATCGATTCAGTGTTGTGTGACATCGCCTCCATATTGGGGATTGAGGGATTACGGTCATATTGGTCAGATCGGATTGGAGAAACACCCGGAGGAATATGTCGCAAAGATGGTGTTGGTATTCAGGGAGGTGAAACGAGTGCTGAGAAAGGACGGTGTGTTGTGGCTCAACCTCGCAGATTCTTACGCTGGCTCAGGGCGTGGGCGAGATGCGGACGGGATCTGGAATCCGGGACAGGGCGGATCGAAGCAGGAAACAAACGTGGGTGCAATTACTGGCCGCGCCGTTAATTCAAAATCTCTCTCTCGGGTGGCAATCGAAGGGGGAGCAATCGGCAACGCGTGGGTGAAACCGCCTCGAGGCTACAAAGCAAAAGACCTCTGCATGATCCCGGCCCGCGTTGCATTGGCATTACAAGCCGATGGTTGGTACTTGCGCCAAGATATAATTTGGGCGAAGCCGAACCCGATGCCAGAGAGTGTAACCGATAGGTGTACGAAGTCGCATGAGTACATATTCCTGCTCTCGAAGTCGGCAAGATATTACTACGACAATGCGGCGATCAAGCAGCCGATTACCGACTCGACCTCGTCGCGTCTCTCACAGGAAGGATCCGACCGCGTGCCGGGAAAGACAAACGGAAAGATGAAGGCGGTCCGCTTCGGTGGCAACAAAGCCGATGGTTACGGCTCCAGAATGTATTCGGGAAAGGAATGGATCCCAACACAGGGCGGAGGCGGGACTGGATTCGCGGGGCACAGCGGGAATACGCTTGCGGATGGGTCGGTCCTCGATACGGCAAATCGCCGCGACGTTTGGACAATCACGACCAAGCCTTTCTCTGGCGCACACTTCGCAACCTTCCCCCCGGAGATACCGATAATTTGTATCAAGGCAGGCTCGAAGGCGGGAGACATTGTTCTTGATCCTTTTGCAGGAAGTGGGACAACTCTTGAAGTTGCTAAACGATTAGGGAGGAGCTACATCGGTATAGAGCTCTCCGAAAAGTACGTGACAGAATTGATTAAGCCTCGCCTTGATGGGATTGATCCACTGTTCGCTGGTGAAATCTAATGAGAGATATTCCCTTTGTTGATCAGTGTGGCTTCATTGAATACCCGAAGTTCATCGACATCGTGAGCATTCTAGTTGGGAAGTTGCGAGACATTGTGGACACAGAGTTGGATGAGAAAGAAAACAGGTTCAAGCGTGGTGACAAGAGTGACTCCGTTAATCCACTGGGCGTGAGAGGAGAACTGATATTCCAGCACTATCTGTGGACTCTCAATGTACCCCATGAGAGCGCCCCCCTGTTGAGTAACCGCCCGATATCATCCTGCGACATAAAGGTCGGGGAGTTTGCTTTGGATGTCAAGACGGTCCGGAGTGATGCACCGGATTTACTGGTAAATGAGGAGGCGCACCTGAAAGCGAAGGGGATCACGCATTATGTGTTCATTCAGATTCAGAGACCAGGTCAAGCGAGGTATTGGATATACGCAAGGCACGATGTCTCGAAGTGGCAAGTTAAGAACGTAGGTTACTCGAACGCTTATTACCTTGAAATTGAGAAGATCAATAAACGACAGATGGAGGTTGCTGTATGAAGGCCCGGCCATGTACATACTGTGGTACAATGATCACAATGATCCAGACACTAAACAAGAAGTGGTCCCCGATTGAGCCGCAGTTTCAGAAAAGGATGGGATCGGCGCCGCTTGTGAAGGGAAAGTATTATGATGAGCAGGGAGAGATTTACGATGAGAGCGAGGTACCGAACGGTATCAAGGTGTGGAGGGCGCATTGGGGAGATTGCCCTGGTGCAAAGGAGGCAAAGAAGAAGGAGAATCTACTGTGAATGAATTGAAAACGCAATCGGGTCAGGCGCAAGTGTTTAAAGTAGGAGACTTGGTGAAATTTCACGATGCACTTTCTTCATCACCGCTGGGTGCGGTAGACAAAGTGATCGACGGCAAGCGAAGCTGTCAATTGGTCGACGTGATCTGGAAAGATCTGAGAGCTGGTAGGTACAGTTGTCAGAAAAGGATATCCTCGCGTCGATTGAGGAAATTGACAATGGTAGAGATGGAGGCAATCCTCGGAGGGAAAGAGCGGATGCAATAGATGAGCAATGCCGGAGGCAACAATCCATTGATAGTAGGTGCTAACCAGTTGAGTTCAATAGAGTTACGAAAAGGCGGCGACATAAATAACTAACGTTTCAAAGAAGTTATTTTTGTGATGTTGCCTCGGGAATGAACAAGATGTGAAGGGCTCACGATGATGGTGTAAAATAGTCCTTGACAAGAGCATGAAAACGGTGTATATTCCACGCCATGAAAAAGAATGGTAAGGCCAAGAAGTTCGACCTACCAAAGCCTTCCCCAGAAGGACAACAGACCCCTCCCCAAGAAGAAGCAACCGAAGAAATCAAGCGAGTTGTAGGATTCAGAGATGAATACGGACTCACAGTCCAACAACGGTCCTTCTGTGACCTATACATCCAATCCGAAGATCACAACGGATCGAAGTGCTATATGGAGGCATATCCAAATGTAACAGATCCAGATGTTGCTAAGGCTGCGGCATCAAGACTGTTAACTTATGTTAGCCTCCAAAATTATTTGGTGTCAAGGACGGAGTACATTTGTGAACACGTTGAACTCAGTCAGGAATGGTGTTTCCGGAATATCAAGTTGATAGCAGAACGCTGTTTGCAATTGGAGGAAATAAGAAACGCAGAGGGAGAGGTTGTTCGTGTCGCGTTCGATCCACACGGCGCGGCTGTAGCCACCAACATGATGATGAAGAATCTGGGGCTATATGCAGCAGACAAAACTCACAAACTTGAGATGAACGTAAATGGGAAAAACATTGCCACGGTTATTGCTGTCCCTGCTTTTGCTGACGATGTTGAGTCTGTGTCTGCAAGGGAGCTGGGAGACAATGGCAACGGCCAACAGTGACGAAGTAAGACTCGCGCCGTTCCCTGGTGGTCAGACCGACTACCTGCGTAGAGCGGAGTATGAAGTTCTCTTCGGCGGGGAGACGGGGCCAGGAAAGACGGCGATGCTTGTATTGGATGCTGCCGGCTATCAGTATGAATTCGGCAAGCTCGGGAAGAAGGCCGTTGACATTCCATCCTACCGTGCAGTACTTTTCCGTCGTAAAACAACCCACCTCGCGAAGCTGATTGATGAGGCTGACAAGTTCTACAAACCGTTCGGGGCTCAGTTCGTTTACCACCGCAAAGGCGATCCGGGCTCGTGTTATACCTTCCCGTACTGTCCCGAGTGTGACAAGATTTGTAAGGTGCCACATCATCGGCAGATCGAGGGCGCGAAGATATTCCTGTGTCACCTTGAGGATGAAAAGAACAAGTATGACCACGATGGGCAGGAATATCAGTTTGTCGGATTCGACGAACTCCAACAATTCACGATCACACAATTTCTGTATTTGCAATCGCGCTTACGATCAACAGTCCAATACTTGAGTTGTCGCGTGCGTGCGACGGCCATGCCAGTGGGATCGGGAGTCATCTGGGTGAAGAAGAGATATCGTCTGGATGAACCGCTGAAGAGGCGCTACTACACGCAGGGCGATCTGGAGCCGACGGTGAATCCTCGAGGTGTAGAAGTGGTGGCGACACATGAGGACGCACGAGCGCGGGTGTTTGTCCCCGGGTACCTGGAAGAGAATCTCGCAGTCAACAAGGCTGAATATCGGAGCAATGTCAAACTCCTGGGCAAGCGCTTCGAGAGAGCGATGTTGCACCACGATTGGGATGCGTTCAGCGGAGATTTCTTCAAGGAGTTTGATTTCACGACGGAATTGATTGACCCCTTCGTTATCCCAAAGGAGTGGAGACTGATATGTGCCGACGATCCTGGTTGGGGAGGAACGTGTGCTGCGGGTCTACTGGCACAGGATTTTACGGGGAAAGTATATCTGATCAGTACCTACTACGAGCGGGCCCGCCGGCCACAGGATAATGCCGAGGGGATTTCAAAGTTCTGGAAGAACTGTCGGTGGACCGCAGGGCGGGAGCCGGAGTTATTCGTTTCAGGTTTGGACGCATGGGCGAAAAAGGACAAAAACGCAATCCAAGCAGATGAGCGGACATTCGCCGATGTATTTTATGAACATGGGATGGTGCTGACGAAGGCCGTCACCGATCGGTACAACGGATGGGGAGCGATGCAGGCCCTCATGCCGGAGAACTTTTTCGTGTTCAAGGGTGAAAATGATCCATTCATTGATGAGTTGGTGTCGGCAGAGGCCGATGAGAATGACCAGCACGACATAAAGGGTAAGGGGAATGACCCACAGGTCATCGATCATGCTCTGGATTTTTGCAGGTACGGAATAATGTCACTTGATCGTGTCACGCCGACCACAGCCAAAACATTGGAAGAAGATTTCAATGCTGCTTTTGTGCGACAGTTCGAGCGAGAGCATATCGCGTTCGAGGGAGATGAAGATTTCAGAGTAGGACGTTTCACATGATGGATCTCGAGACAAAATATTCTATACAGGCAACCCTAATTGTAGCCGCGCTGGTGGTATTCATGCCAAGGCATGTGATTTATTATTTCCTCACGGCTCAGGACGGATACCCAGTAGTCAACGCCATGTTTGCGCTCGTCTTCGCATGGTGTGGAGTATATCAGTTGCTCATCTGGAGATTCCCAGAAGGTGTGAACAGAGTCCTTAGTATACTTGTGCGATTCCTTACTTTCCTTTTGTCGTTGGTGGTGATTCCACTTCGTAGGTTGAGGCGTTGATGGATCCCTACCGCTCACAAACCGACCTAACGGTGACTGAAAAGTATGCTCGGTTGCAGAATGCCTTCACACTTCTCTTGTCAAAGCATCAATCAATGAGGCGGGAGCAGGTACAGGGCTTGCGGTATGCGGTGGGACAGATCATTGATGAGGAGACAAAGGAAAAGCTCCGCAAGCAGGGCAGACCGATCCTCGAGTACCCCATTCCCCAACAAACCCTGCTGTACATTGCCGGCAAGATCAAGACCGATCTCCGAAAGCATAAGGCTGTCCCAACGCAGCAGGGAACCGAGGAACAGGCTGACATGGCAACGCAACGAAACGAGTGGGCAATGGAGATGAGCCGGGGTTACAAAGCTATGGCTACTGTCGGGATGCACTCAGCGATGGCAAAGCGCGGGGTGATCAATCTGTATTGGGATCTCGAGGATAACCCGGAGGGTGAGCCTGCGGTCGAATGGGTAGACCCACTGCTCGTCATGTTCGATCCCGACCCAGGTCAGGATAGGTTTGTGTGCTATTTCCCGATGCTCTCCTGTGAGGAGATCATTCGGAACCACCGGAAGTATCTGGATGAGGAGACCATCAGCCAACTCAGGCAGAAGGCGCGTGAGTACGAGCCCCGGATAGCGAACAATGAAAAACCTGTTTCATGGACAGAGCGCGTGAGCGGGGATGTGAGGCGAGTATGGCAGAGATTTAAGGGAATACCCGATAGTGCCACGACAATCAACGAGTGGATGGACTCGGCATCTGGATTGTACCGAACGATAGAATGGCACGACAGGCGCACGGAGGTCCACAAATTTGCCTATTCACCCATCACTCAGCAGCATGAAGAAATCCCGAAGGACAAACTGGACGATATTGAATACCACCAGTCTATACTCGCGCAACTGGACGAAAGCGGTATGCCGAAGTACCCGGACGGGTTCATCCATGAAATTCCGGTAGATGCGATCTGGTGTACGGGAATAGTACCGGCATTGCTGCCCGACAAGCTCCTATATGAAATCCCGCACGAAATACAGGGAGAGGGCTTCCAGTTCAAGAAGGTTGACTGTTACGACTGGCACCCCGACCCATTGGCAGTCCAATCAATTATGGACTCACTTGAGGCGCCAACGAAATTCTTTAATCACGAGAAAATGTCCTTGATGGCCTTAGTCGGCAGGGCGCTCAATCCCGGCGTGGATGCGGAGGAGGAATCTATTTCTCCGCTTGAGATTGACAACTGGAAGACGGGCGGGGATGGAATACTGAGATTCTTCAGGCGTGGCCGACCAGCTCCACAAGAGCGCCGGGTCCCGGTGGAAGCATTCAAACTCGTTCAGGTCATGGCTCAGAGCTCGCGGGAGATGATTGATTACCTATCTGGTGTGGCACAAAGCGCAAAAGGGTATCAGGAGTCCTCAGGCGAGAGCGGCGTGCTTTATAAGACCCGAGTAACCCAGACTGAGGTGATGATTGCATATTTCTTCGGGCAGCTGGAAGAGTTGGGACATGAGGTGTTCCTATACCTGGATCAGATGATGGACATTAAAATGACAGTCCCGCGTCAACTCTCAATGACGGGCGATCCCACAGGCCCAAAGTGGATGATGTTGAATACAATGCCAGGGAATTCCCTCGCCAACTATCAGTTCAATTACATCGTTGATCCTCGATCAGTGGGTGAATCACAGAGGGCTGAGAAGTTTCTGACGCTGGCACAGATGAGGGAGATAGTGCAACAAGACCCGATTCTATCTCTGTTTGTCGCGGGGTTGATGTCACAGTTTGTTGACATCCCCGAGGCCAAGCAACTGCAAGTGCTGATCGGACAGAGGATCCAGATGATGATGGGGGTGGAACAACAGAACATGAACCTGCAAAACATCGCCGGGAAACTCCAAACGGTGGCCAAGGTGAAAGAGTTGAAGGAAGGTCCGCGAAACGGTAAACCAGTGAAGAAAGCGGCATGACGGCAGAACAGGACAAAAAAGTGTTGGAGAAACTGGCCTGCGTGGTCAAGCAACTACCGGAGGATTATACTGGTCGACTTATGATTGGGATTGATTTTCAGTCTGGCGGGATTGGACGCAATGGAACAATAAGGGTCACGAAGGATGTACGGATCGTGCCAGTCGTAGGCGAGGTGAGTGCATGACGGAAGAACTAACATTGGAGTGTTCCGTATGTTTCAACTTTCTCAGTCCGGTGCCCAAGGAACTGCACGGAGGCGTTGTGATGGTCGAGCCGTGCAGGAAATGCTTAGAGGCCGAATATAAGAAGGGTTTTAATGCTGGTGTGGATTCCATGATCGTCAATGTAGAGATAGTACCAAACCCCAGCCCTTCGGCTGGAGGAACGGAGTTGAAGTAGAAACACCGCGCCGTGGAGCAACGGTAGCTCGTCGCGCTCATAACGCGAAGGTTGGCTGTTCAAATCAGTCCGGCGCTACAAAGTAAGACGACAAAAATACGGTTCACCGTTTGAAGCCCAGATAGGGTTTATCAAGCACGAAGCCGAATTGGAATGGTAAATGGAGACAGTAATAGCTCCAAGACCTTCTGGTTCGGCTTCCTCATTTTAGAGGAGAGACAAAGATGAAGATGATCAGTCAAGCAGAAGAAAGACCAAAAGATCATGCGATGGAGCCGTCAGCTAGTTCCAAAGGCCCCACGTACCCCGGCCTGTCACTCAAGAACGTCGCAGGGCTCGAAGGGAAGGCGCCCGGTGATGAGTGCATGGTCGTCTGCAAGGTCAGAGTGACATCAATCCAAGTCGGTAAGGATTACGGCGATGAGGCTGGCAAGGATAAGACAGTGACGACCCGGATGGATGTTCTTGAGGCTGGCACGAAGCCGTCCGGTGAGAAGAACCACGATGATTACGCCAAGGAAGGTTCGGAGAGCCGACTGGAGAAGGTGAAGGACATCATCAACAGCAGCAAGGGAGACGAGGATTAGCCATGCCGTCAGATCAAGTAATGGGCAAGTGGAAGGCCGGAGAACTTCATAGCGGGTCGAAACAGGGCCCAAAGGTGAAAGACAGAGACCAGGCCTTTGCGATCTTGATGAGTGAACGCCGCAAGGAACAGTCTGGCCATGATTATGGGAGGATCGAAGCAATGAAGAAAATACGCAACAAACCATCAATGTCACATTCAACGAGGTAGATATGGCAGATCAAACACCGGCAGAGAAAGCCGCAGAGATCATCGAAAAAACCCCCGAGGGGGAGCTCGAGCAGTCATCCGAAACAACCCAGCAGGCATCCCAAGAGGACAAGTCCGCTGAGACTTCGGACAAGGATGCTGAGGGCGGCGAGAAGCTCTACGCGGACGTTTTCAAAACGCCGGATATGCTGGAAAAGAGCACGATGGAGTTGGCGAAGACACTGAACATGTCGACGCTTAACCAGAAGGCTCTCCGCAATGCGATCGCAGAAGCCAAGGAGAGCAAGGATTTCTCCGAGGTTGAGGCGATTTACAAAGAGATGCAGGCCGAGCACACGCGGTCCAAGCAGAAATCCGATACCATAACTGAGAAGAAAGACGAAGTGGTAGAGGAACAGGAATACGCGCCTCTGTCGGAAGATGAGCGTGTCACCTATCTGCGAGGACAGGTCCTAAAGAGATTACGACAGGACCCACTCGTGGCGAAGTTCAGTCAGAAGGGCGTTGAATTCCCAAAGGCCGAGATCGGATCGTCGGAATGGGAAGACCAGATGCTCGAATTGGCAGACTCCAGCCCGGGGTTGCACTCGCTTCTTCAAAGCAGAGTAGTAGCATTGGCCCGTGAAGAGGTCAATTGGCTCGAGCAGTATGAGACCACGGCTACAGGCTCGAAGGAGGCGCGGAAAACGGCAGAGGATGAAGGCCGGAAATACCTCACTCAAATTAACACTGATCTCTCCATTGGGCTCACACCTGATGATATGGCTGGGATCATCTCCTCAGCACTCAAAGCGCAGGAATCCTTCAACAATCAATACGGAATTTCTGTCGCCAAGAAGAATGCTGTTGCGCTCTATTTCAACAACAACGTTCTCCACGGCAAGGTCAAGGCGATGATCGAGCAAGCGAAGACTGAGGGTGCGCTGGGTCAATCGAAAGCCCTACAGAAGATGAAAGAAGAAGCACAGCAGACCGCCGGCAAGTCGAAATTGTCCACCGAGGTGGACCGGAGGGGGAAAGATGCCCCGAAGTTCGATACGCATAAGGGCGCGGAGTCGGCGACACCAGAGCAGAGGGAGCGGAGAATTCAGGAAATCATCGGAAAGTTGGAAGACAAAGAGTAAAGGAACTCAAACACTATGAACGCATTCACAGTCGATTATAGCGCCGATCGTGAGTTCGTAACGATCGTGGAAACGGAGATGCGCGAGCAGATGTACTACGGCTCACGCTTCTCGGAGTTGATCGGGATGAACTTTGCAAAAACGATGGGGCGCGATAAGGAAGTGAAATCTCTCGGACCGGGACAGACGGAAACCTTGGTTGGCGCTCCTATTGAGAGCGTCAAGGGATTCAAGGACCGATCGGGCCTATTCATGGAGATTCCCTTCATCAGCCGGCTCAAGGAGCTGCCGGGCGCATTAGGAAACGCTCCTTTGAAGGGGACGGAAGAGACGGATCAATACTCCTTCTTGACCGTTCCGATTAACCGTTGGCGGAAATCGTATGCCCCGCCGATGGGGATGCAACGCCAGGCAACGAAATCCTGGAGGGCGTACCTCTGGGAAAGAGCGAGACCAAAGCTCACGCAGTACATTCAGGATTTCATGCCATCGAACTACCTGAGTGCCCTGCATTTCGGCGCCTCGCGTGAGATCGTCGCGCCCACAACGGCGCAAGGTCGCGGTATCACGCCCATCAGCCATCCCAATATGTTCGGGGCGGGTGTGGGGCAGGTCAGCTACTCCGGTGGACGTCCGGGATCGGCTGGTTACGAAACCTCGGTCGAGACCATGATAAACACGGTCAATTCGACCGCTACACAGTTCAAGATGAGTGTTGGGGCTCTGAGAGATTTCATCCAAAGCCTTCCGGAGCTCAAACTCAAGCCGCTCTCAAGCAAAAAGGGGAGACCACTTTACCCCGTGTTCATGCTGCCTACAGTATTCACGCAAATCCGAGCAAGCGATGACTACAAGGCATACGTGCAATCTCTGCGCGGAATGGTCATGGACGAACATCCTCTCGCTCATCTGGGAGAGGCGATCATCGATGGCGCCCTGATCATCACCGACATCACGCTCTGGTACGCATATAGCGCGGCCATGGGAGTTGATTCGGGTATTGCAGCGGCGGCACCAGAGTACGGCCCGCGTCCGACAGCGGCAGAACGAGTGCGAGGATTCAAGACAGGCAACACCATTGACCGTCTGGACAATGGTAATGTCGCTTGCACCTTCGCCTTGGGAGAGACAGCTCTTCTGATGGCGACAGGCGAAGAGGTTACATTCCACGAGCAGATCGAGGATTACGACGGCGTTCAGGGCACCGGGATTGATACAATCAAGTCGGTTGTCCGAGGCGAGACGTTCAATAAACTCGGTCTCATTACGCTCCCTGATGGTACGGTATTGGCAAAGGACGCATTCCACCAGAATACGGGCTCTGCCATGATGTTGTCGTACTCTCCGCGATCGAGAAGTTTTGGAGCGTAAGATGAAGACGACACTTCTCGTACTCGCGCTGTTGTGCATTTCAGTGACAATGCACGCTCAGGTGGTCCGTGTCTCGACTGACATCATTGTTGGGAAACACATTGCGAATTCCGCAGGTGATTCCGTTGTCAATATTGATGTCCCTTACAACGGCACGGCAATCTCAGGAATAACCGGGCTCTTTCCCGACAGTATCAGGTTGGTGTTCTCAGCGACCGATACCATCTCGGGAGTCCTGTGGTTCAAAGGCGCCTACGGTACTGGCACAACTTATTCACGTGACAGCATTGGGGTTGTCTTGACTACTGGCTCGGTAAGCACATCGGGGTACACGATCTCAGTAGACACTTGGAAGTACAAAAGTCTACTGGGGGTAGTGTATCTCGCAAAATCAAGCGGTAATGGTGTTCTCGCTGCTCGCAAGGTCTGGGTTCGAGTAGAACGATTCTTCACATCCAGATAGAAAGGAGAGAAAACCATGAGCGGAAAACAGATTCTAAATCGGGTTGTCGCTGCGATTGATGTCGCATTGACTTTGGGATACCCTGCCGGAGCAACAATTGAGATCGTGGAAGGACCAACGGGGATGTTTCACGACATCAATTACGCCGGGGCGCCGTCGACGTCGTTCCCCAATGCGCCTAATGCAAGCCGTCTCTACGATAACACGAACGCCGATCTTTGGATTAAGACAGGCGATGTGGGATCGGGGATCGACGGGACCTGGACCAAGGCCAGTCCGTAACCATCAATCACAATTCAATACCCGCCCTCGAGATGGGGGCGGGTATTATATCGAGAAAGGTAACAACATGAAACTCAGAGTAAATGTGCATGTCCCGATTCCTCACAAGGTATTGATCGGCGGGGTGGAAGTCTCTTTCGCGCCGGATGCCGAAGTGCCTGACGATTGGGGAACGGCGATGCTGAAGGATTTTCCGAATATCTACATCCAAGCAAAGGGCGACGCGGATTTGACGAAGTACCGCACGCGGGAGACATCATTGATCGCAGGCTTTCATGAGAAGTTCGATGCTCTGACGGAGGAGGAAAGAGTGAAGACACTGAAGTATATGGATGATCTTCAAGCCAAGCGCGTCAACGATGCGAAAGTGAAACAAGCGAAGGAAGAGGACGACAAGCGGAAAGCCTTGAGAGCAGAGGAAGAAGCTCAAGCCCGTGCCAAAAAGGAAGGCAGGGTGTAGCAATGAGACGAGTAATCATGGGGCTGATGTTATTCGTCGGTCTCTTTGTATCTGCCTCCGCTCAACTGACATCACCCGCATTAACGAGCATCATCCGGGAGGACTCAGCCACAGCCACGACAGTATTCTTGGCCGACAGTGTCTATCTCGGGTACCCGGACTATGAAAAATGGATACAAGTGGTGAATGACGGGAGTGTTGTTCTCTACTTCGCGCTGGGTAATGACACCGCTGCCGGAAAGTTCATAAGAGTCAAGAACGGCACAACAGAGAACGTGTTCACAATTTCACGTCTTTCACGCAACGTGAAATTTATTCGTTCGAGAGCTGTCTCCAGCACGTGTATAAGACGTGTGCGCTGGGGAATAGCCCGATAACATTCATTCAAAGGAGAGTAAGATGGACGAGAAATCTCAGGCAACTGCGAACTCGCAGGCGGCATTGATCAGATCAAGCGGGATGTTGGAATTGGCCAATGCTCACGGCTTTTATGAAATCGAGTGTTTCGATCGGTTCGGAAATCTGAAGTGGAAGGACATCGCGGTCAACGTGGTTACGACCGTTGGCAAAAATCTTGCCCTCGACACGTACCTTGCAGGAGCGGGCTACACCGTGACAGGTCCGTTTATCGGACTTATCAGTTCAGTGAGCTATACGACCGGTCCTGCGGCTGGCGACACTATGTCTGCTCATGGAGGCTGGACAGAAGCAGGGGGAACCAACGCTCCAACATACACCGCGCCAAGAAAGACAGCAGCATGGAGCGCGGCTTCCGGAGGTTCGAAAGCATTATCAGCAGCCGCTTCCTACGGAATCTTGACAACAGGGACGGTCAAGGGATGCTTCATGGTCTACGGAACAGGAGCCGTTTCGACGATCGACAACACGAGCGGGACATTATATAGCGCCGGTCTTTTCACTGGCGGTGACAAGGCGGTGGTTAATACCGACACACTGAATGTCTCATATACTGCCTCACTTTGAGGTGTAATATGAACGGGAACGGAGTAAAGCCGACAGTACAAGTCACGTTGACCTACGGATTGGCCGATGGGAAACTGACGATCTCTGGACCTATCCATGATCGGGGATTGATGAAGTTGATCCTAACGGAGGCAATGGATTTCATCCGAGAGATGCACCCGCTCAAACCAAAGGAACAACTCGTTACGCCAGTGAATATCATTGATCTGAACAAGAAGGAGTAGCTATGGACACTATGACAATGAGAGATGCGGGTATCACGCTTGATGATCTCATTGAACGTGAGCAGCAGTTTGTTCCGTTCGGACCGTTCTGGAGATCGAAGTACCTGGAGAAGGCACCGGAGAGCGTCAAGCAGCATTTCCGCATGGCGAAGAAATATCCGCATATCATGGGGGGGCGACAGGGCTACGATTCGATGGATGTCAACGACTGTCCGCCAGCTTCATTTACGGCGGTCACGGCCTCGGCGACAGAAACAAACCTCTGGACTCCGGCGATTTGGACTCCGATCCCCGCGAATGATATGAGAGCGGGGAAACTCTACAAGGTTTGCTTCGGCGGGATATTCACATCGACGGCTACGCAAGGTGTTCTTACATGGACTCCGCGCTTCGGGCAAAGTAGTACACCGGCAAGCAACATCACACTTGGAGCCTCAAATGCGACAGCACCGGCCGCGTCACTTACGGGTTCGGCTTGGTACGGTGAATTTACACTTGGGATTCGTTCGCTTGGCGTTGCGGCATCTGGTGCTACCGGGACTGGGAACGGTTTTGTTATTGTCCAAGGCGCGGCAGCGGCGACGGGAATCATGTACGTCATGGGCGGAACCGTGGCAACGACGCTCGATAATACGACCGCACAGGGATTGATCGTTTCCTTGACCATTTCAGTCGCCTCGCAATCTTACACTTGTCAATGGGTTGCACAGCGCTCGTTCAACTGAACATGTTGACGATTTACGACATGGTGCGGAAAGAAGAAGAATGTGGGGTTTTCTGGGGTCCATTCCGGAGGGAAATGGAATTGAAGAGATTACCGCGCCGAATTCGTCGCCAAATTCGTAATGATGGCATCGTCGGCTATCGTGTGAGTAAGGAAACGACCATGACAACCGAGAATCCTCCCGCGAACACCGCATCATTCAGCACGAGTGCTATTGAAAACAGACTCTACTCGCAGTGGATTTGGGGGAGTATTCCTATCAACGATCCAGAGCCAGGGACTTACTACGAGATAAGTTGTGGGGGAGTCTATGGCACGAGGGCGACCAGTGTTGGTACAATTACTATCCGGGCACGGTGGGGTGCAATACAAAATGTGGGCAGTAATACGCTTCTGGCGACCTCAAACGCACTAACGCCAGCAGCGAGCCTATCTGCCGTACCCTGGATTGCGCAAATTCGTACAACCATCCGACGGGTTGATATTGAGACTGCAGCCGGGACCGGTCTTTGTTCTACCGATGGGTGGTTGTTTAGATATGACGGTTCATCGGTAACAGGAGCAATGCACGAGATCGAGTCTTCCACCGACGACGCGATCGACACAACTATCGCAGGCGGACTTCTCTTGACTTGGCAATTCTCAAGTTCAAACGTTGCGAACACCTGTACCTGTCAGTGGCTATGCTTTAGGCAGGGCAACTGATGAGACGCATTTTATTCATACCTGGCAAGGCGGGCGATCTGAAAGAGCCGTGGAGAATTTACAAACCTCTCATTCTACCTGCCACATATACCGATAGCATCGCCGAATCGACTTCGGCCACCGAGACCAGCGATGCCACGGGGACTTACGCTGCCGCTACCACAGAAGCCGCGAGCGCAACTGAAGCAAACAGCGTTCTTCTCATTACTCTCTCTGCTATAACAGAAGCTACTTCCGCATCAGAATCAACTGATGCCACGAGAATTTATGTTGCCGATATCACCGAAGCGACATCGGCAACGGAGACGGAGGATAGGACTCTCACTCTTGCCGCCGCGATAACAGAAGCCCTCAGTTCTTCAGAAGCGGAGAGCGTGACCCTTGTTACCCTTTCAAGTATCACTGAATCTGCGAGTGCTACAGAAACGCCTACTGATCTATTGACGACACTGGCATCTGTAAGCGAGGCTTCGTCGAGTGCTGAGTCGGTCAATGCTACAAATGTTCTTGTGGCAGACATTACGGAAGCGAGCTCATCAACAGAAGTAGAGAGTGCGCTTCTAATCGCGGTGGCTGAGAGGACAGAAGCGGTATCGGCATCGGAGACAGAAGACGCGCTTCTCATACAAAGTGCAAGCATTTCAGAATCAGTAAGCGCCGCTGAAACAAGTGATGAGACGCTCGTTACTCTCGCTGATCAAGTAGAAGCAATTTCCGCAGCGGAGGCTGATTCAGCCGTATTGGATATTGCGGCGGCAATCACCGAATCTGGGACTGGCGCAGAAAGCGAAAGTGCCGCTCTCATCGTGGCCGTCTCGATAAGCGAATCAGTTTCAGCCACAGATGTTGAGGACGGTCTAAGGATTGTTGATAACCAGATAGCAGAATCAATTACGGCGAACGAGAGTTCGGATGGCATCGCCATCCAAAATGCGGAGCTGATCGAAACTGCGTCAGTGACAGAATCCACAAATGGTCTGGTAATAGTGGTAGCGTCAGTTACCGAATCGGCCAATAGCACAGAGGTAGAGGATGGCAGCCGAGTCATGGAGCTCGCCATAACTGAATCTGCGACCGCGGGCGACGTATCGAATGGTGATGTCGGAGTAATCACAGCTGATGTCACAGAATCGGCCACGGCGACAGATAGTCCGGATGCCCTCAGGATTGTTGACAACGCCACAGCGGAATCGGCCAGTGCGATTGATAGCTCGAATGGGCTCGCTATCCGGGATGTGGCGATCACTGAAAGCACTTCATCAAACGATGCCACCAATGGTCTGATTGTAGCGGTAGCGACCATCACCGAATCAGGTAGTGCTACGGAAAGCACGGATGGCGCCGTCCCGAGCAATGTTGTGGAGGCCGTGAGCGCCGCTGAGAGCGTGTCTGCTCTGGTTATTCGGTTCGCGTCAATAACAGAATCATCCACTGCTATAAGCACTCAGGGCTCTGCGGGTAATATTTTCCATGCGGATCAATTGGAAGTAGCAGCGCTTTTGGATGTATGCAATGTGATCATTGCCTTTGAGCGAGCACTCGAGGCCGTTGTCTTAAAGGACTTGGCCGGCATTCTTGCGAATGTGGGCATTCAAAGTGAGATTGCGGCGGACGTCACTCAGGAAGAGATCGAGTTGTATGTATACTCCGACATTATCCTTCCGAGTTTAGACACCGTATCCGTGAGAATAATGATTGATGAGCCGACTATTTGGGCTATGATTGAAGAGCGGGTGATGCAGGGAAATCTGCCGCACGCGCCAATAAAACAAGTTGTCAAACCTTCAATTGACGAATTGATCCTGCTATGAAACTTACCCTTGGTCTGAACGACGTCGGGATCCCCGTTCGATTGACGGTCGTTGATTCTTTGCAGCAGCCCATAAACATCTCGGCTGCGACAACGAAGGAATACAGGTTTCTCAAACCAAGCGGGGCGAAGATAGCAGTGGCCGCAACCTTCATCACGAATGGTGTCGACGGAAAGCTCACAGCGAAAACGCCGTCTGGCCTTTGCGACCAAGAAGGGGATTTCAAGGTCCAGGTACACGTAGTTATTCCCCCAGATGAAGACTGGGGAACAACAGCTATAGACTTTGATGTCGTCGATTTCTTAACGAAGAAGGTGTAAAATGATGCTCTCTGATATTCCGATTTCCGATTTCATTAAAGAGCTTGACGAAGATGAGGATGCGAAAGCCCTGGCAACCTCAGAAGAGATAGAAGTCATCAACGCATCGGGGCAGGAAGCGTGTACGATCTATTTCAATAACAAAAGGACAAACTGGAAGAAGACGAACCTTGCATCTCCAGTCGCTGGGATTTCAGTCGGTCAAGATGAACGAAGGGGATTCGGCACAGCATCGATCAATGGTACATTCATACCATTCTCGTCGCTTTATTCGTTGCCTTACTTACTCTCTGTCCAGGGTTACAAGAATGGGCAAGAATATGGGGTTGGATTCTTTGATCAAACACTGTTGGACACTCGGGCAACGAACGGATTCTATGCCTATGCTGCTGAAGACGGTGTCACGATTGAATATCGCGCATCTAAACCGTTGTAGGAGACAGATCAAATGAGAAAAACAATCCAATTCCTAATGTTGATATTTTTATTTGGATGTCCGGTATTCGCTCAACTCAATCCGACATACAAAACGGTAACAGCGACAAAATCTCTCATCAGCGACACTTCCAAAGCCATAACGATGTATCAGAAGTTCGCATCAAAGACCGTGAATCTTGAAACCTTTGACTTTAAGAAAACCGGAGTATTCCGTAACTGGGTCGTATTCCAAGATACGGTCACTCTTGGGAATGTGGTTGATATTTATCTCACGCGGGCTGAAGTTCATAAGAATCTATACCTCTATAATCCACTGACGGATCTTGCATCGCCCTCGTTGATATTTAAGCAGCCAAACAGTCTAACAACTGGAACTGACAGTGTTAGTATCTCAATGGTCAATTCGCCTTTGGGTGTAAAAGCGCTGAACATGAGTCATCCTATCCAATTCACCGAATTTTCAAGTAGCGGTCTAACTGGTCTGGCGCGTTTACTAACGATGAATGGCGATACCATCATCACAAAAGGTCAGACTAATAAGATTTCCAGAATATATCCCGTTGACGCAACAAGTGGGCAGGTCTTAAAATGGACGGGTTCGGTCTGGGCCCCTGGAACGGATGTGACCGGCGGAGGTGGTGGAGGCGCGGCATTCATTCGCATCAGAAATGAGAGTGGAAGTTTCTCCAATTATCCAGATAGTTCAATTCGTGTGGATTCCAATTTCGCATTGAGTGCGAATGAACCATATGAGGTGACAATAAGACCAATCCAACCAATCACAACGCTTTCAAGTCCGACATTTGTAAATGGCATTTACACAGGCACGCTGATCTCCGGGGCGCATAGGGCAACCGGATTGAGTGTGTTTGATAGTCTTCAGATTACGGGTTCTCCGGCTGCTGTTGGGACAGCACCACTCTATGTTGATAACAACAGTGGAAGTGCGAACGGTTCAATAGCAATCTTCAAGGGTCAGGGTACGAAATGGTTTGATGTCAGAGCAAACGGTAGGGTAAGGATCGGAGATCCAACATCCCTTGATTCGCAGTTGACGGTCAAACTGGGCGGGCATGTCGAACGTGGGTTCTTAGTAGATGGTGCGACAACATTAACTGGGATAGTATCAACTGGGAATTTGACATCAACGGGATCTGTAACGGCACAAAGTTTTGGTCTACATAATCTATCTTTTTCTGGCACGACAAATTTCACCCAGACCTCAATCGGCACAATGACGATTTCAAATACTGGCGGAATTTACCTTAACACACCTTTGATAGGATTTCAGAACGGGTCTTTTATTCAAACCGATGTCCAGGATGTTTTGACGGGGAATAGAACAATCCATAGACCAGATAACTCTGGAGTCTATGCAGTCGGTGCGATCTCGCCACTGTTCTTGTCATCAACCGGTATCCTGAGCGTAACCGGTGGTCTCATAACCTCCTTAAGCGGACTTACGGCATCAGTTCAGACATTCTCAGTTGGTTCTTCTGGAACAACGCCGAACATAGTTTCGTCTGTGGCTAATCATCAATTCAATTTCCCGCTTGCAGCTGCTGGTGTTACGAGTGGCACTATTAACAATGTCGCGCAAACGATTACTGGCCCCAAGACAATGAGTTCTCCGTTCACAACTAAGGCGCGAAATCTCGCGCCACTGGTGTATACCGACCCCGTATTGACTGTGGCGATACTTGATACATCCGCGGAATTTATCGTATTAGATCCATCAGTCCAGGCTGTTAATCAGACCGTGCTTTTACCCTCCGTCTCAGGTCGAGCTGGTAGAACATATATATTCTCTCGTTACGAGGGATCAGCAACATCTTTGACTTTGACAATCGTGCCAAACGGATTGGAGAAAATTGATGGTAAGACGTCGATTGTGCTCACGGACAATTTTGATTATGTACGCCTAATTACCGATGGGAATGTTGGCATTGGATGGAGGATCGTCGGCGCTCAATTGGACGGGGCGTCGTATTCCGTAACAGACAGTTTGAAGCTGACGGCTGCCGTAGCCTATATCTCCGCAGCATCGGACAGTGTTTTCTTTTCAATTCCGGGTTTCGATTCAACGAAAGGTTGGGTAGGCGGAGCGACATACACTGATGCGAGAATGAGTCAACTTCCGTTGCCGACTCCACAACTCATCAAGCGTCCGGGTGGTATCTCGATTAGAGCCAACTACGACTGGACGATTGACAATGTTGAGATCAGTTTTCTTTACAAATTGAAGAAATAATGGAGAGACTATGAGACGACTAATTTTGATACTGTTATTCCTTTCGAGTTCTTTTGCAGCGGCACAGACGCTACAAAGCACCGATAGCTTTGACACAACCGTGACCGCCAACATCAACGGAAGAAGAAAATGGCTGGGTGCAGGCGGTACTGGCCTTTATATCCAAACGAATGGCGATAGTACGATCATGGCCTTCTCCGCGACCGCAGGAACCTACGCTGCCGCCGCGTGGGATTCCCTCATAACCGGGCCCTCTATGTTTCAAATGAGGGTTGCCAGTTTGGGCAGCATAACAAGCGGTCCAGCCTTCTATTTTTATTCCTATGTGCCCGGATTTGTATTCACCAACTGGACTGGTTATCGTATCCAATGGATCCACGATGGCCCGCCGGATCATCTTCAGATAGAACGCGTAACCGGCGGGACCACAAGGGTCATTCTTGGCACAATATCAAGATCACTTGCTGTCAATGATACAATTCGGATGTACGAGCATGGTGCTAACTGGCGTTCTGTTACGTTGGTTCGAGCCGGGGTTACACTCGATTCACTTGCGGTGAGAGATACCATTTACAACTATAACGTGACGAATGGACGTTGGGGGATACGTGGTTGGTGGTACAGCACCGGAGTACAGAGAATGGATGACATGGCAATTTACGGCTTACCACTGCCTCCGACTCGTGACACGGTGCCGCCCGTGATCGTCACGCTACAAGAACAACCAACAAACCCGGATTCGACAAAGACTATTCTTATCAATCTCCGAGCTACGGATGTCTATGGGCTTGATAGTCTCTATATCCGCTTTGGCACAGCGGAAACAGGAACTATGGGTGACAGTCTTGTGCTCAAATGCGGCACGACAAAAGATACGACGCTAACACTCACTCTGACTCCAAAGCGCACAGGCCTTTACATTTATCAAGCGCGAGTCAGAGATGATACTGGAAATGTCACGACTTCCTCGACTCTCCAGTTTCAAGTGTTCCCAAAAATCTTGACGATTCACAGATTGTACGATGACTTTGATACCCTGGCAACACCAACGGTCTCTGGTGTGAGAAAGAAATACGTCAATCTTACTAATCAAAGTGGTTCCAGTGCCACCATGCAGATCAATGCTGATTCCACAATATCTCCGCGAAACCTTTCCGCTGGAGTATTCCCTGGAGCCGTAGCAATAGATTCGTTGCTCTCGGGCAGAGTTGTAGTCGGATTCATACTCAAACAAAAAGGAGACCTCCAGGACAATTCCGCTTATATCTATCTCAGGATGAGTGGAAAAGACTTTGCGACCAGCACCGGGTATCGTCTCAAGATATTGAATCAACCAGTGGGTACGGGGACTGGGATAGATATTCTTGAGATTGACAATGTGACTCCACCGAATAACAGTCTTTTGGTGTCCAAACAAATCGAATTTGCAAATGGGGATACGATCTATTTTAAGACTTATACCGGTACCAATGCGTTGGTTGGACTTGTGAGAGGCACACGGAGCGGAGTCCCGTTCGCCGATTCTATCACCGCGATTGGCAACTCCTATACTCCAGCATCATGGTATGCATGGATACGGGCTTTTGTCGAACCGACCACAACGAAGATCGACAATTTGTACCTTGACACGCTCGCCGGTCCACCTCCACCGCCAGTTACGACAAGGGATACTATTCCTCCAGTGTTTCTCTCGAAGGGCCTCAGCGCGAGTCTTATTGATACAAGCCTTAAGTTTAACGTCTCGGCAAGAATTATAGACGATACGGTCAGTTATTTCTATTCTCATATTCCTTCCCATGGTTTGGATTCGATCTGGATGGGCATATACACTGTTCCGACGAATACTTTGTACGAACAGAAGGGTTGGAAGATCAGCAATGTTTATGCGACAAGTTTCGACACGACGGTCTATTCTGATTCCGTGAAGAGACCAAGCGGTATTTACAAGGTTCGTTTCTGGACAAGAGATGATTCCGGGAACGTGGCAACAGATTCGATGCAATTCAATGTTGCGCTTGGCGGCGCAAGATGGTTGACGACCTATTACAATACATGGCAGATGCAGACGGGTGGCCCGTACTATTCTCTACAACCCTGGAAAATCAATTGGGCTGGCATTACCCATGTCATAGAAGGCGGGAATCCAAACATTCAGGCGACCTATCCATTCCTCACACTCTTCGCTGGAGGGGTGGCAGGTGATTCATTGGAATGGGCCTATGGTTCACAGAGGAATCCAGCTATTGCTATGAGGGACAGCCTTATCAAGTATGCACACTTGCAGGGAACAAAAGTTCTTCAACAGATCGTCGCTATTGGTTCTGGTGGTACAGCATTGAACACGATTACCTTAGACAGTGCTACCACCGAATCCATGTGTCGAAGAATCGCGCAGTTCGTTCAACTTCACGGTTTTGACGGTGTAGATATAAACTGGGAGACAAGCCTCGGGACAAAAACTCAAACATCGTTACTGTTCCGTCGGATGAGAGCGAATCTTGATGCTATCACAACGGGGAGTGGTGGACGCGCAACAATTCATATATCCCCCTTGTCCGGTGGATGGGGAAGTTATGATGCCGCAGTCGCCAATGTGACGTTGGATCAGATTGATCCGCAACTTTACGATATGTCGGCAGCGTGGGGTGGAAGCTATAACGTCAACTGGTTTTTGAACCCACTTCATAAGGGAACCACCTATGCGGTCTTCAATGGAGAAGCATACGACACTCGTGGGCCATTGCAATGGGTGGCGAATGGCTTCAAGAAAAACATCATGGGTTCACTCATGGCTGTGATGGGTAGAAACTTTGTGGGCTCCGATGTTCTCTTTGGAGGTCCGTATGCCGGATGGGGTCAGGACATGGTACATTTTCAGAATGTTAGCATTCTAAAGGGTCAAGGTTACGCTGAGACCTATGACACTGCAAGGCACGCCCACACGATTCATGGGACAGCCACGGCGAATTATAGTAATCGTAACATGACACTAACCGCTGGTGATAAGTTTTGGTTCACCTTTCAAGACCCGCGAGACATTCCAGATCAGGTCCAATGGATTAAAGATAATGGGTTCGGTGGGATCGGTCTCTATGATATGACGGCGGACATGGTGAACACAGCTCCATACGGTCAGACCAATCCAATCATCAATGCCTTTATCAATGCTCTTGGAAATAGTCTCATCATACAGGCACCGGCGACCCCTGTTCCAAACACCATTGCGGGCGATCCAAATAATCAGCCGAAGACGAACATACAACTCTCGTGGTCGGAGCCATCCGGGGCAACCGGCTATCATTTCACTCTGAGTACGGACAGTTTATTCCTTGCGCCAAATATTATTGATGAACAGAATTATCCGACGGCATCTATTTTTGTCGGTAGCAATCCATATCCGTCCCTGGGTTACTCGACACGCTACTATTGGAGAGTTGCTGCCGTTAATATAGCGGGGTCGAGCGGATTCTCCTCAGTGCAGACTTTCAAAATCCAGGCAGATCCGAATGTAGCAATCTTCGTTCCGCCAATTCCGGTCTTGGTGACCCCAGCCAATAATGCGACTAACCAACAGACAACATTGATCTTAACTGTTTCCAAGGCGGGGGCCGGGGATACGGTCACTTCCTTCAACATCAAAATGGCAAGTGATACCAATTTTGTCAGCGTGATCTTGGATGATAGTCTGATCTCTTTGCCAGTGGGACAGACTTCTGCCTCGCGTACTGTTACGAGTCTTTCACAAGGGACCGCTTATTATTGGAAAGCGCGAGCCAGAAATGTGGTCGGATACAGTGCGTTCACTGCCTTCCGCAAATTTACCACAGCGGTGGCGGCACAAATTGTAGCGTTTAAGATAGGTAACGAATTGGTATTCGATCCAACACAACCTGGGTTCGCTCTTCGAACGCCGGTGCGTCGTTCTCTCACGGATGTTGATCCATCGCTCTGGACACTGCCGGATTCCAATGAAGTTGGCTGGTACGGTCGCGGTTTCATTCTGAGAGACGGAAGAAAATTTGATCTGACTTCCGCCGTCTCTGGGATGAATTACCAGCAGATCATCGCTGAACTGAATAAGACGAACCCGACATGGACAAACTACAATGTCTTTGCGGGTGGTCTCTCAATCAGTTATGCCGGTAATACGCTTGCCACCTTTGATGGGAATGGTGCCACGCTAACAAATCTCAGTGTCAATGCTCCGGCAAGATTCAACGGCTTGACGACCTTGGCAGGCGGTGTTGTCCTCGACAGTATCATTGCCTCCATTCCTTCGGTGGGGATCATCCTACGGAGCAATCAATTATATTTTTCCGACGGCGGCAATAAAGCTCTGTCTATGATAAATGCCGTGACGACACCCGGAGATACCCTAACCATTATAGGACAACGTGGTGGTTTTAATCAGCGCGGTGGGAATTTGGTACTCTGGGGCGGGAGTGGTTTTAACTCCGGCCAGGGGGGTGATCTTATCCTCCGAGGTGGCAAGGATGGTGGATTGAATAGCGGATGGGGTAAAACTATCATTCAAGGTACGTTCCAGTTCATCAACGGCAATCAGGGCGCTGGTAAGTATCTCACATCAGATGCCTCCGGCAATATTGATTTCACGAGTACATCTGGTTCGCTCGCCGATTCGACGCGGAAAGTCCCATCCCTGAAAGACTTTTACAGATTTGCCGAGGATTGGAATGTAACGGGAACTGGGGGTTTTAGCGTTGCTGGTACAAATTCCAACACGTTCGACAATAGATGGGTTGCCGTTCTCGGCGGAGCAGCTCACAGTGGGAATATCATCACCGTTGACATAGATACCGTGGGAGTTGTTGATAGCAGCGAATGTTCAATCGTCAAATTTACGATGGGCGGCGTAGACTCTACAATGGGTACGGGCGTAGTGGCAACCCTGATCCCATCCGGACGGGGAAGTACAACAAAAAATAGTTTGTATCTGAGGAAAATGGGTCTCACAATGAACGTCAAGTTCAGTATGCCGGCTACTACGGCTGGTATGGATTCAGATGGAGTGATTTGGGGATTCACCGGAAGTACAACGGACGGCGAAGATTATAGCAATACAAACAGTGCGGGAGTTTACTTGCAATATGCGAACAAACTTGCCGGTGGTTCACAAGACAGTATCTATGCTGTTGTGGCGAGCGGAAGCGCAAAGACCAAGAAGGGAACGATAAAGCCAACAACCTCTCAGACTATCACTTCATCTATTTGGATCAGCGCCACTGGTTTTAACTTTAAAGTCAACTCAACGATAATTACAATACCATGGTCGGATGCCAACGTACCAAGTACCACTCAACGAGCGACTCCCATACTTTCAACGATCCAATATGGGCAAGCAACGTCCGGAAAAGTCTTTAGACATTACTACTACGAGTATTATTTTCCAACTTCACGATGAAGCCCTACATTGACATATTCCTCTCTCGCCCCGGCCTTGTCCTGATTCTCGGCGCAGGCATGTTGTTCCTGTCGTGGAGTTCGGCGCATCTCATTGCGTTCATATTCATCTACACCGCTTACGATGTCTTGGGTTTTAGAGACATAGACCAGGGACGCGGGAGTGAAGAATACCGGATCATTCAAGGCATGTTCAAGATTGCCATCCTTGCCGTAGTCGGTTTTCTTACTGGTTGGTTAACCGTAGCGGCCTGCGTCGTGGCGTGGTATCTACTCGCGTGCGATGTTCTCTACTATTGGTGTATCGCAACTCCACTGGATGATTTTACATGGTTCTTGGGTAGCCCCGTACCTTTCGTCTACAATGTTGTATTCAAGGTCCCGGCCCCGGCTTGGGCGGTGCGAATTTCCGCAATTGTGGGAACGATAATTGGCCTCTTCTTAATAATCAATTATGGATAAGATCAGACATGAATGGAGATTCCCCTGTTACGTGGCACGACTTCCAAAAGCACTTGGAAAGCTCGTCACAAATGGCCGACGAAGGCTTCCAGCGTCTTACAACCGTTGAAGTGGAAGTGAAACAGATCAAGATCACAGTCCAAGATAACGGTGAACAGATACGTGCTCTTCAGAAAACGGTCTGGATGGCATCCGGTATGATTGTGGCGATTGTCACCCTCGTACAATTAGTGGTAAACGCGCTGAAATAATCATGTAGATAGATTCCGTGGACTCTCTCAAGAAAATACTGATGTGGGTTATTGTTTCGATCGACGGACTGGGTTTCGTGCTTGGATTTTATCTCGTCTTGCACGGCATGTTTCATCCCACGGATCATACGGGTCATGCGGAAGTCTCAATCCCATTTATTGGCTCACTTAGTGGTAGCGAGCCAATGGTGATGATCTTTAGTGGATTTGGCTTCATGGTCATCTTCGGCGCTCACTTGTTCAAACTGTACAAAGGTCTGACGTGGAAAGCTGTTGCGATAGAAGGGACTGGACAAGTCAAGCGTTGGAGCTCGAGGATAACTGAGGCTGGGAAACAAATAGCACGTCTGAAAAGGCAAAACAGGAAAGGAGAATAATGTGGCTGCGTTTGGTAATGCGATTAGCGATTTTCAAGTAGTAGCACAATCTTCCTACGGGTATATCATCGCAATCGATCTCTCGGCAAATCGGATGCGCCAGGTAACTCAACTCCAGATGATGACTGCCTCTCTCGTATTTGGAACGCCGATCATTAGTCCCGTCAATATCGAGGTCCTGCTCGGGTATCTTGCCTCATCCGCGGCGCCATCGGTTGCATTCACGCAGACGAACACAACACTCTACGTGTTCATTAAGGCAACGTCTTACCCGATTGCAAATGCGAATCGGATCGGGTTATTCTATGATGCGAATTACACCCCGGGTGAGTTAACCACAGATACCCTTGACATTCCGGTGGAAGCGAGGGGATTGCTTCGAGCCCTTACACTGAAGAACATCAAGGTCAATGCAGGCAAAAGGATCGAGTTCGATGTTTCTCAAGCGATCGTCAGAGAAAAACGAAAACTGGGGCTGACCTAAGATGGGAAGAACGGACATTATTATCAGCAAGCTCGTTCGGCGGCTCAAGGGACTCAAAGTTGACCCGATGCCTCGGACGGATGAACTGTTGTCACTGCTTAGTGATGCTCAGCTTGAGGTGGCCCAACGTGGACTTGCAATAAAAGCGGAGATCACATTTTACACCGAAGCCGCAGAGGATGTTTATGACCTTGGTACAAAGATTTTTCGGATTCGTAAACTCATTGAGCCAACGACATGGACAACTCCCGTAGAAATCATCAACAACGAAGAGAGATGGAGTGAGATTGTACGTTCACAGTCCTTGGGTGAGGTGACGCCGCAACCACTTTATGCAACGGTCTGGAATGGCCGCCTGAAGTTCTGGCCAACTCCAACTGTAACGGGAGAAGAGATTGAAGTTTTTCTCTATCTTTTGCCTTCGAGATTGATTGATGAGGGAACAGACCCGGAGGTTGATCTTACGTGGGACAACTGCCTTGAGTATGGAGTCTTAGATGATCTCATGGGTGGAGATTGGACGGTGAAATACGAAAATGAGTTATCACGGCTCGGACAGCAGAACATAAGAGAAGCACTTGCTCCGACGCGCATCAAACACTGGTCAGAAATCGGGTTTTAAATGGCCACTACACGGTTCAACAATAACATCCTTCTTGCGGCACGCCGATTACAGGACGTGCGTACTGATCCATCACCTACGGGTGACAGTGGACGACGGCACAAGAGCGCCCTGTTACAGGATTACCAGAACAGAGCCATCCGAGAGATCATTTTCGATGCGTATAAGAGTCTCGGACGGGGCTTCGGAAGCATGATCCCTGAGTACGTGAGGACGAGCGGGATATTGACTGTCTCAGGGGCACAGGCGACACGTCCGGCGGACTCTTGGATCGTAACGGAGTTGATCGACAGTGCGAAAACGCTGAAATTCGTGCCTATTTCGGATGATGAAGTTTTTGACGTGACGGTTGGGAAGAGAACATTGATTGTCCCGAGTAATAGTCGCCCGTGCTTCTATCAGGAAGGGGATAAAGTTGTTATTCTGCCTTCATCGACATCAATCACCGGCGTAATAGCCAGATATATCCGGGTTCATCAGGATATCGTCGTCAATACATCGTTGTCAACGGATGGCAATTACCTTCTCACTGCTCCAGCCGCGTGGACCGCTGCTACACGCCAATTGACAGCGACAATGGGCTTTCCTTTCGCTATTGCGGATATCAATAAGCTGATTATGTTCAAAAATGCCGGGATTGTCTATTCAGGACGAATAGAGGCATGGATATCAGCGGTCATCGTGACAGTTATTGGTGACGGCCTGCCCACAGGGAACCTTGCAGCGGTTGACACAGTGCTTGTTGGGGACAATTCACCCGATGCGTCGGATCTCATTTTGAAAGCCACATGGGATTCTGTTATTGTCGACAAGATGGTGCAATATGCCACGCTTGATGCCGTGAGGAATAAGGATGCCTGAGCCCCTGCAGACAATAATTCATAAGGAGTTTCTCGGGCTCAGGTCGAGTATTGCCGATCCCCCGTCGAACTCCGCAAAGAATATGTCCAACCTGGTTCTTCACCGGAGGCGGGGAATCCTCGAACAGGCAGACGGTTACGGATTGAAATTCCCCGATGGAGTAACGGATCTCCCGCAAGTAACCGATGCGACAAAGCCGAACTACATTGATCCCGCCATTCACAAGATCACCGCGCTTACGTGGGAGAACATCCACAACTTCTTCGTACCGGATCATGGTGGACGAAACATCACTGTCGCCGTGGGGAAATACACAAAGGCGAGTTTCTTCCCAATCAGTCTAAGCACAGATCAGTTCGGTATCTGGGTGAGACCATGGTATGACTCAGTGCAGGAGTTGTGGTCGGATGATCCGGGGTGGAATGCCACATTGCCGCGCTGGCAAGAACTCACAGAGTTTCAAGTGTTTGAGCTGTTGGGCCTTCAGAACGGAAGCGTTTTCACTCTACAAGTAGACGGTGTCACATTCGCAAACGACACAAGCATCGGAATATCCGGATGGATCAACTTTGTCAATGCAAAGCTCGATGATAGTATTGCCACCTATTGTTGGGTGGATGATGACAATAGAGCGTCTAATTATTTAATGGTCGGCGGAATTAACTTGGCCACCCTTCTCCCCGCCGGATCAACCATTGCAGGAATTGAAGTTTACATCAAACGCAGACGAAGCGTCGGCAACAACCGCGAATTCATAGATGTCGCGCGACTCACCAAAAATGGTGTTTTGGCCGGCCCTCAGAAGAACGGTTCTTTGTGGCCGGAGACTTATGAGACATTCCGTTACGGTAGTCCAACCGATAATTGGAATGCGGGGATCACGCAAGCGGACACTCTGGGTGTTGCGATATCGGGAGGCTACCTTGCAGGTCGGCATCTTTCAACGACTGCCGAAATTGACCACGTTTATTTTAAGATATACTATTATTCGGGGAGCGATGCTTTTAGGTTGACCGTCAACACTACCGGTACAAAATATCGCTTCCGCGAGATCGACGTAATTAACAAGGTGTTCAATGACGATTACTTCAAGGATTGGACGTTGGTGTATAACCAGTTGGAGGATTCGGAGAACTACGACCTTATTCGTAATTGTGGGTATGATGGTGCTGACTACTTTCTTGAACTGTTTCACCCCAATAGTGATTTTGCGAGTAGAACCCCGGGGACTAAGCTCATCGCCTATCGCAATTTTATCTTTGCCCGATTCCCTCTTGACATTTCCTCATTCATCTACAATCTTCTTGCTGAAATAAGACTTACTACTGGTAATGGGACTGGCGATATCAGCGTTATGGCGGGGTTTAGGACAAAGAGTTTGACAGTAATTGACCAATCAACATCTCTGCAATATCCGCTGAGAACAGATGCGTTGGTGTGTGATGCTCAGACAATGGATTTTTGGAGATATGCGACACTCGTAGCTATCAATCTTGCATCATTTGCTCCCGCCGCAGATCCACTACCCGCAAAGACATATCACGTGAAATATGCTCTTAGGTTGGATGATGCGTCCATAACTCGGCTCTATGATGCAAAATCGGTAAATGCCGGGGTGTTTACCGACGTGAATAATGTTGTACTGGATGGGAGTCGGGCACTTGAAATAAATGTGTACCGGAGCTTTGGTGCCTTTCCTCGAAGAGGTAAATCCGTTGTTGTTTTCGTGAGTGACGACAACCTGCAATTCGCTCAGGTGTCGGAGATTGATCTCACGGTCGCCGCTACATTTAATGCCGTGAGTGTTGCCAATCTACCGACAGGGAAGCACTTTTACGCAGTCGGCCAGACAAGGATCACCAAATCTATGTGGGCTTCTGATAACCCCGAAAGCACCATATGGACAGACAAGGCGGATGAAGATGACGGAATCATCCGCTATAAACACGGCCTCGTACTAGCTCCAAACATCTATGCGGTCGGCGTGAGAGATGCTTCACTCGACAAGGTTCTTCCGAATCAGATATTCGTAAGTGCCATCGCGGGTGATGGTGCTCGTCAATACGATGTCTTCCCGAATGACCCGACGCACGTTATTGATCTTGAGTTTTCCGATGGTGATGAGGTCGTAGGTTTGGCATCGATCGATCAAACGATCATAGCGATAAAACGCCGGGCAATTGTGGCCGTAAGCAAAGATAGGACGCTCGGATATGTCAGGCAGTTCGTAACAAGAGGGTACGGTATCGCATCAGTCCGAACGCTGGTCTCCTGGGATGATTTGCTTTACTGGTTGGACTATAACGGAGTCATCCGTTTCTCTACGCGGGGAATCAATGTCGTGAACTATGCTTGGCTTCAAGACCTTCGCAATATGAGCGATATAGTTAAAGAAGCCGCGTTTGCCGTTATTGACAGGGTGAACAGGCAGTATCGTCTTACCTTGAATGGGCGGATGTATATCATGGACCTCGACACGGGAGAATGGACGATTGAGGATTATGTCCTTCTCCCGGAGAGATTTGCAGTTAATGTCGATGGTGTGATCGATTTCATTAACGGGAATTCCCTTGAATCTCTCTCTCTTGGCAGCGGTCAACAGGATGGAAGTAATTTCTCCGTGCTTTATGAAACAAACGAAGTCCAACACCCTGAATCAGACGAGGATATTGATTTGAACGTGATAGCTCTCTACGTTCGCTATCAGAGTGACGTTGATCTGACGCTTAGGCTGTTCAAGAATGCCACAACAGAAGAAATAGGTGGCTCTCCGTGGACCTTGCTAAAGGCACAGACCCGGGTAAGAGTAAAGCCGATTGAGGCAAGATGTTCTTCGTTCAGGTTGCAGTTATCGGCAACGACAACTGCCACAAACCAGAACATCTCAATCTTGAGATTGGGTGCGAAGTATCAATCAATCGCGGCAGGCGGAACGGAGCTGACAGAATGAAGAGACTGGTGAATTTTGGAGCGTATGAATCTGAACTACACAAAACTACAACATTTGAAGAAGCGAAACCAATTTTAATTGATTTCATCAAGAACGTGCAAAAACAAGTTGACGACATTCTGAGCAATGCGCTCGGGAAGGAAGACGTTGGGACTGTGAGTGATGAGTTTACGTCAAACGATACGCCGACCAAAACGGTTACGGTATCGAACGGCATCGTGACAAATATTAAAAAGGTGTAGCTATGGGATTATTTGACACAGAAAGAGGGACAACTGGGAGAGATATGTTTAGGAGAAATCTCAGTGGATACGATGACCTGATAAATGCGATCCTCGGATCGAGATCTGAATTTGAGGGAATCAACACGACGGGCGACATAGGCAAGAAATTCGGTCTTTCATCCGATGTCTCCGGGGTTTACGCTCCTCAACGGAGGAATCTTGCCACAAGTTATGCTAAGAGACAGAAGGACATCGCGTCGAGTGCCGGCAGATCTGCACAGACACAATTCGCATCTCTTCCGGCACAGCAGGATTACTTCCAATCACTCAATACGCTCGGCTCACAGGAAGCCCAGGCCACACTCGGACAACAAGATAAAATCGCTCAACTATTGGAGCGTATCCTCGGCAATCGGGAGGGGTTCGGGGAAAGAAGACGTGGGGCTACCGGCGGTGCTCTCAGCGCAAGACAGGGGGCCACGGAGGATTATGTGAACACGCTCTCGGACTCTTCTTTCTTCGACGACCTTCTTGCAGGTCTCGGTGGCGGGGCAGATCTGCTCGGTTCTGGTCTGTTGGATTTGCTTAAAGGTTCTCCTAAAACCAAGAAAACCAATGAAAACATGGGAACTAAAGTCGAGTCGGATTACAACCCATTGTTTACGTAAAGGATAAGGTATGGGCGCACTTGCAGATGATCTCAATAAACCTACTCAGATTCGCAACCTCGGCAGGATTAACACTGCCATCAGCTATCTTGCACAACGGAAAAAAGAGGCAGAGAGACTCGCAGCCTTACAGGAATATCTCACTCCCCAAACGGAGTTGACCCCTGAAACAAAGTCCTCGATGCAACAGGTTGAATCTGCGAGGAATATTGCCGTTGAACCAAGGCAAATGAATCCTTCCATGAATGAGATGGGGCCGCCCAATCCTCTGCCCTCGGCAGAGATGGAGCTACAACGCCCGCAGACCATGACACGTCAACGATCCTTGATGGAGGCTAACCCAGAGGAGATGGAAAGTTTCGGCCTTTCAAGCGGTGATATTCTCGGTGCTCGAATGGGACAAGAAACCCAAGGGAGGAAACTTGCTTCCGATATAGCGCTTGAACAAGCAAAGGGCGGCATGGATACCGCCCGGCAATTGGCCATTGAGACGGCTCGAGGTGCGGCTGGAATTGCCCTTGAACAAGAAAAGGCAAAAACACGTCGACCTCATCTTGACGAATTCCAACACTATCTGGATGCCAACGGTGGGGATCAACAAAAAGCCCGGAAGCAGATGATTGAAGATAGGATGAAGCTCAAGACGTCTGGTTTTTATCGTCCCAAGGTAGACAAATTCTCCCTTTATCTTGACGTTTATGGCGACAAGAAAGAGGCGTTGAGGCAGATGCACGCGGACGATATTGAGCTTAAAAGAGTCGGGGCTCAGAGACAACAGGATGATATGGAGAAGTTCTTTAAATCTATTGGTATCGCGGTGAAATCTGGTGAGGAGAAGCCCGGCGACATAACCAGAGAAGAGAAAGGAAAGACATCGCGGGAACGGACGCGGCGCGATACTGTCAAGAAGATACTTGATGAGCAAGGCAAGAAGAGTGATGATAAAGCCATTGATAAATTCCTCGCAAAGTACCCAGATTTTCAAGCGGGTAAATAGTGGCAATACCCAACGATCCCACTGGTAAGCCGAAGAAGGTTCCAAGCAGGTACGATCTATCCGACTTCGAGGATAAAGATACCGCAGTAGCGACCTACGACCTTTCCGATTTTGAGGATAAGCCGCCTGAGCCAGAGGTGGTCCCACCTGAAGTAAGAGCGTGGAGAAAGGTGAGGGGCGCAGCGATTCTTCCCGGGGTTGAAGTAACAGCACAGTCGACCGATACTGGCCCGCTCACGCCCGAGGAAATTGGAGCACCGGAACCCATCATAACAACGATTCCTCCCGATACAAAGGCAAGATTAGCCGTATACAATCGTTACAAGGGTACAGGCATTAGACCTTCCGATGAAACAGTCCGTAGGGCCACGTCGATCGGGCAATTGCCGGGGGCCGAATCTCGCCCGATGACAGTTGAGCAAAGACAGAAGGCGCAGAATTACATTCAAGAAGCACTTGGGCAAATCCCACAAGCCGAATCGGTCGGAGGAGGATACCGGGGTGAAGTCCTCGCTGGGAAACGCTATGCTGGGAAAGAAATCCCTGCGGGCATTGGAGAAACTGGCCCGACGACAAAAGATACTGAGTCAAAGCGCATCGAGGCTAAGAACCTCGCAAGCGCGCAACGCATCAAAGAGTACGGCAAAACGGCCATCCGCAAGGTTGATGAACTAATGAAGGTCGCTCCGAAGAAGCGTATGATCAGTGTCCGTGGGATTATGATGCCGATCGATGAGCCGACAAACAGCGCCCTTCCTCAGACCAAAAAATACCTACAAGAGATCATTGATACTCCGACAGAGTACGGTGGATTATCGGACGTTTTCTCTGGTATGGCTAATCGATTCGGGCCTGAGATGCTCCCATTCATCGGTGCAATTGTGGAAGCCACAAATAATGACATGGTTCGCAGGGCAGCAGAAAAGCCGGAGAATCGTCGCACAGTAGACGAGCAGGCCGTTGTTGATGCGTACTCTGCATTGCAGAACTTAAAACAGATTCCACTCCCCGGTGCCTCCGGTTTTCAGATTGGTAGAGGGATTATGGACCTCATCCCGTATGCCGCGGAGTTTGCTTTGACGGATGGGGTATACCAAACGTCACGGGCCTTACTTAGTGCTGGGATGAAAAAGGTTGTAGGGCTTCGCGGTATCTCTAACATCGCCAATGCAATCGGTAAATCAAGCGCACTATCTCGGATCGCCAGCGGTGGAGAGAAAGTCCTAACGGCTACGGGGGCCGGCGTGGTTCAGTCTTTGACAAACGCACAACAGATTGCAAAGAATTTTACCGAACGCGCTATTCCGAAGCTCAACCTTACACTTTCCCCTGACGGTGAAATCGTCTACCGTAAACTGGAACTGGATACCGAAAGTGTGCTTACGAAATTACTGAAAGTCACAGGATTGAATGCCGCCGAGTTTGTTACAGAGCGGTGGGGAATTGTGGTAGAGAAGCCGATGGAATTTCTCAAGCGCATCACTGTCGGTCGTATCATGGAGAAGACGGGGATTGGCACGATAGACAAGGCGATTGACTTTCTGCGGAACAAAACGGCATTTCAGGGCATCGTACCTGAAGTGTTTGAGGAGTGGGTGAACTATCCCATTCAAACGGCAATAGAAAATGGTCAGCCAGAACTCATGGACAAAGAGCAATTGTTTCAAACAACCGCGATAGTCGGGGCACCGACGTTACTTGGTGCTGGGGCAAGAATCGGCGGGGGGGCTATTGACCGCATGGTGGAAGAAAGGCGCCAACGCGAGATGGTGAAGAAGCAAGCCGAGTTTAAGGCGAGAATGACTGGATTCTTGGATAACCCAATGGGAACAACTCAAGGTGAGGTTTTTGACATCATATCCGAGGGAGCAGATATTGATCGGGCGACGCAGGCATTAGAGACTGAACGTGTCGAGAAGCCTCCTACGCAACAACCAATCCCCGATCAGGTTCAGACTATCATCGATGAGGTCGCCAAGGAATCGCCAGCGACAGCCGCTTCCATCAAGGCGAAATTACTTGATGGCAGGACGGAGGACATCACACCGGGCGAGAAGAACTTATTGGCTCAGGCGGCGAAGGATATTCAGAAGCCCTCCGTCCCACCTGAAGGCGAGATTGTTCCACCGATTGAATCTATCTCTACTGGCAAGGGTCCACTCGCCTTGAAAACAAGAGATGGCCAAGTATTCAGTTTGCCAGATGCGAAATTACACTCTGAAATTGTTGACAAATTTGGTATTCCTGAAACGAGAATAGTCGATACGGGCTATCTTGATGCACAAGGTAAGTTCGTCTCACAATTAAAGAAGGTTGAACGACCCTCCATCGAGACAATGCCTGAGAGACTTGGGGCGGGTGGCGTCAAAACACATGAACAACTCCTTGATTGGTGGGAGAGGCGCCTTGAGTCAATTGAGTTACGCGCCGAGGCCGAAACGTTTCAAAAGTTCGCGCCAGATTATATCCCCGCACTAACCAATCTACGTGGACAATTCGAGACATTATTTAATAAGGCAAAAAAAGAAAAGAAGTTCCTGGAATACTTCGATGACCTCAATGATCTTGACCGTAAATTCACCGCCATGTATGACAAAGCAGACGAAATGGTGGGGGTTATACATAAGCGAGAGGCCGTCCAGAAGATAATATCTGCGATCTTTGAGCGGAAGCCTGTTCCACCGATTGCCGGAGGGATCATACCACCTGAGATGCTCACGCCAGAGGAGTTCCGATCATCTCCCCCCGCAATAACCTTTCCAAGAGAAGCAATCACAAAAGGCGGACCGTGGGAAAAAGTCAGTCGGGAGTTGGTAGCTGGATCAACGTGGCAAGAAGTACACAAGAAAAGAGTCGAAAAAGCTCTCGCCGAAGGTCGTCCTGTCTACAAAGGATACGAAAAAGACTACCCCGATCTCGCCAAGAAGTACGGGGTGTCGACACCCAAACCAGTTCCACTAAAGCCGCCGCCAATAGTTGATAACTCAAAAACCGTATATGTGGATGGAACATTTTACCATAACACAGATCGAGAATCAGCAGAATCAATTTTAAAGAACGGTTTCAACATAAGCGATACTCGCAATCTATCTCTGGCCGAGAGAGGATTTGTCTCAGGTAATCTCGGCGATGGGATATATCTGTCTCCAGACCTCCATCAAAATATGAACAAGGTTGGGGATGACGCAAATTTACAAGTGACACCTACGCGGAAACTAAAACTGTATGATCTAGGTAACAAACCTGGCAGCGCACAAATCTCCATAGAGTTTGCCGATAAAATCAAGGATGCTGGTTACGATGGGATAATCGTAAATGATCCACATCCGAAATCTGGTGGTTATCAGGTTATAGTCTTCGATCCCCAAAATCTCACAGTGAAGTCCATTGTTGAGGATAATTTGATACTCAAACCAGAAGACTTGAGTAAGATTGATATAACCAAATCTAAAGAACTACCCACAGCCGAACCAGTGCCGCCGAGACCACCGCCGAAGATGCCGTCAGTTCCACCAGTAGAGCCTTCACCGCCACGTGTATCCGCAAAGGCCGGATCCCGCGAAATCCCAATGGAGAGTCTCGTAACGGATGAGGCGCGATTTCAAACACCCGGACGCACGATTGATGAAGAACTCCAGCAGGCTCGGATGGAGAATTATAATCGGAAGAAGATCGAAATGAATCCGATTAACTATTGGTACGATCCGAAGTTGGGCAAAAATGTAGTCTTGGTCGGGCATCACAGGGAGGCCCTCGCTCGCCGCATAGGAGAGGAGACAATCACTGGCATTGAGTTTGAAGGTACCGAGGAAGAGGCAATCCAATTCGCACAGAACGAGAATGCGGGCCGCAAGGCCGAGACTGCCCTGGTTAGAGCGCAATACTACAGGGCGCAAAGGGAAAAGGGCGTATCCCCAGAGCAGATAAAAAAAGCATTAACAGGGGAGGTGGGTAGACAGGGGGCGAATCACATTATGGATCTCTCTTATCTGAATCCACGGGGTACTGTTATGGATGCGCTCAAGTCTCTTGAGGGCTCCGATGTCCAGACCAAGGGACTCATCTCCACATTTGCGGATTGGATCGGCGGCATACGTAAGACAATGCCTAAACTGACCGATTCACATGAGAATGAGATGTTCGGTTACTTGAAGAAACATACTGGCGACGAAACGACAAGGAATAAAACGCAGTTCGAAGCCTTTGTCCAAAAGTTCATTGACAAAAACACGGTAGACGGACAATTCAATCCAGCAGAACCACTCAATCTCACAAAACTTGAAGCACGGACACTGAATGAGAGAGAGTACGATGCGAGCATCGAACGCAAGCGCCAACAACGTCTCGAAGCCGAACAGGAACGGGACATCCGCGACAAAAAGCTCCCCGATAATACGACTCCCGAACAGCGCACCAAAATAATGAAGCCGTATATCGAGAGGGTGACGCGGCTTGAGGGTGAACTGCAAGACCTTATAGGTAAACGAGATGCCGCGTTTGAAAACATACGTTCGCAAGAGATAGATTTATTTGGTACATTAGATGAGGTCCCCAATGAGCAAATCGCTAACGCAGAATCCCGAACACCAGACGAGACTGAAAAGTCTGAGACAATTGTCCAGGCTGTTGGACATCAGGCGACGGATGCAGAGGCTACTGTCGATCCTACGGAGCAAGAAAAACGGGCAGCGGAAACCCTAAAGAAGACCGATGAAGAAATCAAAAACATCACAGGTGCAGACCCGAAAGCCGGTGCGATTGACAAGTTTAAAGACGCCATCAACAACCTTGATGATATGTTCGGGGCGCCGAGCGGGAAAGGTGTCTCTGAACCAACTCCTCAGTACGGTCCGGTCGATGAAACCACGTATCAGAAAGCAAAATATTATTTTGACCAGGCTCTTCGAGCCCTACAAGATCAAGGGAAGGATGCTTCGTTCCTTGCTGAGGCAATGCGCTATCGGTACGGAGAGAAGATCGATCCGTTTGTCCAACGGTATTTAAAGGAGACTGAAGATGAATTTGACTTTCGACGCGGACAAGAGCTTTATCAGTCAACTGGAGAGCTCGGCGCCCTCAGACGACCAAGCGTTCGACTTGTTAACGCGGGAAATCTACCCAAGGCCGAAGCGGTTATTCCTCCTGGAAAGTATGAGGTTCTCGACGCCGGACAAAGATACGCCGTTAATCTCTTCCTCCAAAGATTCAAAACTCCCGGAACCCACGCCCTCTTAGCGGACGGAACAGGGTTCGGCAAGACCTTCGAGATACTCCCCATTGCGGCAGAGATAGCCGCGACCTCCGGGAAACCCTCTCTCATCATCACACAAAACAAAGCGATCATCGCTGGCAGTTACGCTGACGCAGCGAAACTCTTAGGTATTACTCTCTCTCCGAAAACGATCCAACTGGCGACCTACGACGATCTCCGCTCCGGCAAGGTCGGAGGCGGTGACTACGGCCTCATTGTATTCGATGAAGCACACAATCTCAAACACGTTAGCGCGTTAAAGACTGAGGCGGCCAATAAAGTCAAGGCCGATCATCAACTGTTTGCTACCGCTACTCCGATGGACGGTCCGGCGGCGGCTTCGTATTTCATGTCACGCATTACCGGGATGTCTGAAGAGGAAGTCCAACACAAACTCGGCTATCAGATCATTGAGCGAACAGATCCGATAACGGGGGATCTCAAGCGCACGGCGGCGATTCTCGAGGGACATACGTGGCCAGAGGTATTCGACAACATTATTGCTATGCGCGATGAAGCCATAAAGAACGGTTCAATGATCCGTAGAGAGTATCCTTTCTATGGTGTTATCTCGAATCGTAACATGGAACTCGATCTGATGCAATCGAAAGATCAAAAGGAGATTGCAGACTATTGGGACAGAAAGATTGCTTCTACGAGAAACCCGAGGGTGAAAAAGAACTTTGCCGGGCAGAAGATTGGGGAACTCTCTCGGTGGTTGGAGCAACACAAAGCGAATGAAATCATAAAACTCGCACAGAAGAAACTCTCCGATGGTCGATCGGTTATCATTGTAGCCGAGGGTATCAATGAAACGACAATAAAAGGATTGGATGGCGGTACCGTTGTGCCGGGATTGATAACCGTTCTTAGTAACGAGTTCAAGAAGATGGGGACAGATGTAGCGAAGATTCATGGGACAGGAGATAAGAGCAAGGCCGTCGCTGACTTCCAAGGCAATAAGGTGAGGGTCGCCATAATGACGCCGCGTAGCGGAGGAGCGGGCATTAACCTCGATGACACAAAGGGTGACTTCCCGAGAACGATGATTATTGCTACGGCAAATTTCAGTGGAGATGTGTTCGATCAAATTATGGGACGAGCTTCAAGAAGGAACACGGCATCCCCGGTGGAAGTCATTTTTATTCAATCTCCCAATGGAATTTCGGATTTACGAAGGAGACAGATTCTTGACGCGAAACTGGGAGTCTTGAAAAGAATCCAGATGGGAGAAGACCCGGATCGTGTAGACCTCGAGACAAGCGCAGCTCTGGACAATATATTCGGTGAAGATTCTTCTCCCGAGAGCCCGTTGCAGATGAAGGAACCATCCATACGGTACGGTTTTCAATTTGGCAATCCCGAAACTTTTTCTTATGATACAGGTGATGAACAAACAATCAAATATCAAAGCCTCACGCAAAAGAGTGACGTACCCAGTACCGGGTTGCAAAATCTCTATCGCAAAGCCTCGGTCCGGCCCCTCTTACCGGGTGAGATCCAATATGCTAGACGCTTCTACGAAGCCGTCCGACACATCCGATTCTACGGAGCCCACGAAAAAATAAGGAACGCTGCTGACGCGGCGGCTGTTTTTAGGTCGTGGGAAACCTCGACGCTTGAGAACAGCGGTCTTATACATATCAATGCGGACGGTAAGCAGGCGGTTCAGATCTTACGCACTGGGACATTTGATAGTGCGGATATAGACCCGAGAGAGATCGCCCCATTCCTTAATGCCTTCGGAACTACTGAAGCATACTTTGCTCACCATCATCCTTCTGGGAACATCTACGCTTCAGGGGGTGATTACCAAGTCTTCAAAAACCTCCAGCGATACTTCCCGCACATCAAGATTCACGGCATCATCATTGACATTCGGGACGGTCTCTTTGGTTCATTTGACCCGAGTACTGCACCGGAAGAGGGTTTTGCACCTACCCCCGACAAACGGTATCCCCTGAAAGCAATTGAGTTCAGCAAACAAGAATATCTACGCGATCTGAACGATTTACCGACGGTGCGTCAATCCGGGGATGCGGCCAAGTTCTGGTCAGCCATGAGTTATGGTGCAGGAAAGAAACTCGGTCTGATCTCTTTGAATTCAAATCACGCTATCGTTGCGGGACACTGGCTCACTGGCGGACACGATCTTTCAAACCCGGCACACATGGAGGCACTCAAACAAGAAATTCTCTCTTTAATCGGCAGATCGGCAGGTGTGAGGGCGATCTTGATTGGGAATCAGGAGATGCTCTCGCATGAGATCGCCAGGACCAACTTGGCGACACTACAAGAATCACTCCGGCAAGATCCCAAGAGCGAATCTTCATTGCTTGATTATGTCGGTGTCGAACCTGGACTTGATACCTATGCCAGACCAGACAACTGGATTTCTGCACAGGAAGAGGGTGTGCTAAGAGAACCAAAGCCGCCGTATGGTAAGGCCGAACAAGAATACATCAACGAACAACTTCGCAAGGGCAATCTGGACCCGCTTAGAAAACAGATGAGGGAGATCGAGCGTCGTGAAGCTGAACTGAAAAATGAGGAACAACAGCTTGAACTCAATTCGCTGATAGAATATCGACGTCAGATCCAGAGGGAGATTGCAAGTGGGTTCGGCGATAAAGTGACTCAGGAACGTGCTCTGAGAGAAGTTAATGAGCGCATTGACAAACTCAATCCACCATCGCTGTTTGGTAAAGAAGAGATAGAGGGCGGCACACTATTCGAAGCTAGGCCCGCTTATGGTAAGAAGAAACTCGTCAAACCGAAAATACCGTATGGCGCGGAAGGAGGGTTGCAACCTTGGCAGATGACACGAGAAGAATATGAGCGCCATCAAGAATTACCAAAGTTTGATGAAAATGAGTTATTCGAGAAGATAATGGATTCTGGATCATTGAAGACGCCAGGCGGTGCTAAGACACACTATGAGCAAATAGCTGACAAGTTAAGGAAGTTAATCGATCCTGAATTATTCCAAGCAATGAGAGCAGAACGTGAGGGTGAATCGTGGAGGACGACTCCACAAATAAAGCAGGAACTGCAAAGCCTTTTAGAGTCTGCTCGACTACAACAAGAGCGTGAAGCCACAGCAGCAGGATCGGTACCAGATGAAAAACTCCCGGCGGATATATTATTCTTCGGAATTAGTTCAGGACCTTATTCCAGAAAGGAGATGGGTATAGCATATAAGATAAAGAGTTTCAGCGTAAGCCTTGATGAGGTCTCTCGTTGGTATTGGCATGGCAAAGAGGTGTATATAGATGCCCTCGCTATCTTACTAAAGAGTAAATTGGTCAAGGTTTGGAAATTAAAAATCGAACAGTACAAAACCGAACCATCTTATGTCCCCCATCAGGAATTAGAACGTATACGTCAGGAAAGTCCTTGGTGGTTTGCGAATGTGACTGGCAATTCGGTTGTAGCGGAGGGATATGCTACAGAGCTCGGATATGAAGAAGCGGCAGGCGGAATGTCAAGTGTACGGTTGCGACCAGCAACAAGACCTGAAGTTGAAAATATTGGTGAGGAGTGGAAAAAAGAGTGGGATGACAAATCGATCAATAGCCATCGACAAATAATTCAAATGGCTGTCGCAGAAGGAAAGCCTGTCCCGCCAGAAGTGCTTGCCGATTACCCAGATTTAGCCAACAGTGCATTAAAAGAACCAACCGCTCCCTACGGTAAAAAGACACTCGCTCCAATATTCTTTTCGAACACGCAGGCACTCATTGAGGAAAAGATGCCTACGAAGGCTCCGGTGTATCAAATTCAGAACATTCTCAAACAAGGAAAACAGGAAGAGATCAAGTGGACGGGTTTGGATGAATACCTGAGGACTAAGGATTCATTCACCAAGCAGGAAATACTTGACTATCTCAAAGCGAACGAGATTAGAGTTGAGGAGGTAGAAAAATCAGAAAAGGCTATAAATAAAGAACTTGATCAGTTAAGAGAAAGTGCGGTTGAGGCCGCAGAAGAACGAAGTCAAATAGCTTGGGCCTTGTACGCCGACGAGAGGGACGTTTTTCTTTCAGGTCGGGTGCTACACTGGATGTATCGGCACAATGGGAAACATGTTGATGTCCCTGAAGAGTATGTCTCTCGGCTGAACGATATAAGGGAAACAATCACGCAATATGAGGAGCGACGTGCCGAACTTGAGGAAATCGGGGGGAAGGCTAAGACTAAATACGGTGGCTATGTTCTCCCCGGCGCGAAGGAAGGCACGTACCGAGAATTACTTTTAACCTTGCCAGTAAAACGGAGACCGATAACACTGGAAAATGTAGTGCCGGATAAAACGTGGCGGGTTATAGGTGGAGGAGAAGACCTGTTTGTGACCAAGCGTAAGGAAGGATTCTATCTGTCGGAGAGGGAGGGTCAACGAGTAGGTTCAATGGATTTCCCAAACCTCGATGCTGTCAGAGATTACGTAAAAAATTGGGGTCTTCAACTTACACCCATGTTCTCTACATCTCATTTCGAAGAGCCAAACATCCTCGCTCATATCCGCTTTAACGAAAGAGAGACCCCCGATGGGAAGCGGACATTGTTCATCGAAGAGTTGCAGTCTGATTGGGCGCAGAAAGGAAGAAGATTAGGATTTGGAGTACAAAAATATCGAATTGTAAATAAGGGTTCAGAGAACACCGCCTTTGGCGATGAGTTTGGAGGATTGTTCGATTCAAAAGAAGAAGCACAGAACGCTTTAGATAGAGCGTGGAAACAATACGGTGACAAGCTACCTTATTCAACAAAAGAAAGCTACGAGATCATTGAAGATACGACGTTTGCCCCTAAGATCCCCGATGCTCCATTCCTTCGAGGTGACGGCTGGAAGAAACTTGCTCTCCGCAGGATGATCCGACACGCCGCCGAGAAAGGATACGATTCTATTTCGTGGACGACCGGAGAGCAGCAGGCGGAGAGATACGATCTGAGTAAGCAAGTTGATAAAATCGGCTGGAGTAAACTTAAAGATGGTACCGTTAATATCGGCGTAGTGAAAGATGGACAGGTCGTTATTGAGAAAGAACACCTGAGCATCTCACAACTGGAAGATACCATAGGAAAAGAAGCCACGAAAAAGATTGTCGATAACAAGGGTTTGCGGGGGGAACTACAAAATCCTGATCTCAAAGTTGGCGGCGAAGGCATGAAGGGCTTCTACGATAAGGAACTCGTCAACATTGCAAACGATATTGGGAAAAAGTTCGGCGCGAAGGTTGGAGAGACAAAGATTGAAACCGGGAAAGGTGGTGCGGCGGGATTTGGTCAGTTTGAACGATGGATGAAGGAGAATAATTATCCAGAAAATCCTCTTTACGAATGGCAGAACGATACGGCACGTATGGATGAATTTTTTAATAAATCCGTTCCACCATCAGGTGAGATGGTCCACTCCCTTCCAATCACTCCCGAGATGCGAGAATCGGTCCTTTACAAAGGGCAACAACTATTCGAGCCGAAGCCGGAGTATGAGCCATCCAAACCACCCAAAGGTGAAGAGCGGGCTATCCCCGAAGACATCGACATCAGTACGGCTGGGCTTCCATTCAAACTCGGAGGAATGGATAGGATAAACCCAGTGATGATGCCGGAATTATTGAAGATGGCAAAATACATCACAGGAAGAGTCCCGATTCTGAAGAATCTCCCAAGCAACTATGGCTACTTCAAGTCCGGTGGAGCTATGTCGGTGATAGCTATGAACCGGAAAATCCAGAATGATCCTCGTCTCATGGCGATGGTGTTAGCTCACGAGATTGGACATGGCACTGATTGGATGGACACGGAAACCCTGAAACGTGGAAATCTTATCGGACGATTACTGTCAATGACCTCCATCTATATGAAGAATACCTTTCCTTCAGGATTCCTTGGAGACGTAACAAACAAACAATTAAAAGCAGAACTCGTAGGTTTATCCGCATGGTGGAAACCTTTCGATCCGAGCGCTAACCTGAATTACACAAAGTATCGTGGAAGTGCAAAAGAACTATATGCGGACTTCCTGAGCGTTCTACTGAATGCACCAAAGGAAGCAAAAGACCGGGCGCCGAAGTTTTACAATAAGTTCTTCGAGAATCTTGACAGGAAACCTTCTATCAGGAATCAATTCCTGAGACTTCAGATGATGATAGCCAATCCAGATATGCTCGGGGAGGCACGGTGGAACGATGTTATCAATATGTTTAAGAAGGCCGAAGACGTAATGCACCAGCAACATCTCGTCGCTCTGGCTGGGGAGAAATCAGTGTGGTTCCATCTCAAATCAGCACTTGGAGACAAAAATGCGAAGATGCTCGAAGCACGAAAGCAGATGATTGATGCAGGCCGGATCGAGAAACTCGTCGAGGGCGATCCTCGCTTTGCGCTTGAGGAGAACGATACCCTTTCGGTACATATCCAGAGTTACCTGAGAGAGCTTGATCCATTGATGCGTGAGATGAAAACTAACGACACAATGGATCTCGTAGGGGGGATACTTTTCCTCGACCGCATTCAGGCAGGTGACAGATGGGAGTTTGCAAACCCGTTGGGACATATCCCAGGGACAGCAGGAGAACAATTGGAATGGCTAAAGAAGAAATATCCAGATAAATTCGAGATGGCCCGATCGCAAGCCGACAAGCTACACGACTGGTTCAATCAGGTCAGAGACTTGATGGCAGAGGATATGATGACGCCTGAGCAGGTCGAGGCCACGGCGCCGGGGAAGTCTACCTATGCGACCTTCCGTGTCGTGAAATACATGAAGGACTGGGTATCGGCGGGACTCATTCATCAAAAAGGCACATTCGAGGACATCGGCAATCCCTTCACCGCCACGATTATGAAGGGCGTAAGCATGATTCGAGCTGCACGCCGCAATCAATTCAAGAAAGAGATTGCTCAATCGTTATTGTCGAACCAAGACCTCTTCAGTGATGAAGTAGAAGGTGTGGGACCGGTCCAAAAAGTGATTGAGGCGAAGGTCTCGCACGTACCCGGGCAACTTCCCTATGTGAAGCCACACGCGGACCCACATCTCGATGTCATCATGTGGAAAGAAGGTGGGAAGTTCAGGGCGGCCTACGTTGATAAGTACATCGTAAATAGTTTCAACCACGACTCGAGTGCGGCCTTGGCAAATGCCGCAAGTGTATCGCGGTTGTTGTTAAACAATACGTTGTGGCGTCCACTGTTGATTGGACTGTCGCCAGGATTTCAAGCCCGGAACCTGTTCCGAGATTTCCTGAGAACCTACAAGGCACTTCCACAAAAATCGTTTCTTGATCTGTTGCGTGCCTATCGAGATTCAATCCCATCGGCAAAGAATAGAGCAAGGGGAGTATATGATGATATCATTGTGCAAATGGAAAAGGAACACGCGCTGAATGTTACGCTCTCTGAACTGATGAGAACGATGGGAGGAGAAGAGGCTGAGATCGAGGCTCTCTTCCACCGTTACGGAGTTAAGTTGACAGACCTCCGACCGGGATGGCAGAAGAATATCCTCGGCAGAAATATTGCGAAATTCTTAGAGGCAGCATTTTACATCGGGAACGTCATTGAGACGGTCCCAAAGGTGGCCGCTTACAGTCTTCTTGATAATATGGAGCCTCGAGCGCGTGCAACTTGGATTCGGAATAACGTTGGAACACCAAATCCCAAGAGGCGTGGGACGGCCTATATTTTCAGCAACAACCTGATTCTTTTCTCAAATATCAACAAGGAAGGATGGAGGTCCGATTATGAAACTGCTACTCTCCCGACAACAAGGGCTGGTTGGTGGTGGAGAACCGTGATGTTGGGGATTCTACCCAAACTTGCGTTCAGAATGGCCATGCTGGGGTTATTTGGCACATGGTTGGCTTCTTGGGCGGGTAAGCAGGATAAGTACCGCCGCAGGCAGAATATGCTCATTCCTTTGGGAGAGGCAGCAGACGGATCGGCTGTCTCGATGGTGATACCACACGACGAATCAACAAGGATAATTTCAGGGCTATTTGACATAGCACTTGATGCGGCGACAAAAGAGCAAACAGCAGGAGAATCGGCTTCCGAGGCCACGAAATTCATGATGAATCAAGCGCCATTTATTGGCGGCGCTCACCCACTCCTCACGATCGCCGGTGCGTGGAGTGATTATCTGAATGGTCGTATGCCGCGCGATGCGTGGAGAGGATTCGATATACTCACGGAAGATGAGTTGAAGTACGGCGGTGTCGACGCGTGGACACCCTTGGCAAAGTGGACATTGAATCAAACGGGCCTTGTGAAATTGGATGTCCATAGCAAATTCAAAGAAGAACCAACATGGGAACAGAGTTTCCGAGTTATCCCCGGTCTGAATGCTCTACTGGATGTCACTAATATGGGTGAGTATGAAAAAGCGATGAGAGCGGTCAGGGAGCAGGCTGCTAAAGAGGCTGGGGAGAGAATTGAGAAGCGCGAGAGGATTGTTGAGTCTGCGAAATCTGGCGAGTCTGTGATGGAATTCCTCCGAAAGGAGAAGCCATCAACTATAGGTGAGGCGAAAGAGCTTTATGCAATGAGAGAGAGAATCAAGGCGAAGGGATCCAACGATCCGGTGATCCGAGTTCTCTCACAATCGACATCCAATGCTCAGAAGAGAGCGGCGATCAAGGCGATGCAGAAAGTAGTCCCGGAGAGAAACCTCTCACTCCTGTTGGATGCTGCCGAGGAGGAGAAGATTCTCTCAGAGCAAGTAAAGTTTGACATCTACATTGATCTGTATAACGATCAGGATACGATCATAGATGAGCCCACAATCAAAGATGTTGTCGGATCGTATCAACGAATGCCGAAGGAGTTGCAGGGTGAACTCTATCCACTTTTGGAGAAGAAGATTCTGCATTCGGATGAATTCAAGAAATTCACCGGGAAAGCGGTGAATGCTGTTACTGAAGAAAAATAAGACCTGCATAGGCAGGTCATTCCAATAACATAAGGAGTAAAACATGAAACTCTTACAGTTCGTTTCGCGCTTCCGGGCCGTTATGATGTTGGCCTTCATGCTCGTATTTTTCACCTTGAGCGTATTGGCACAACCCGATCCATTGCTCGCACTACAGAACATTCCGGCTGGATTCAATTGGGTCTGGATGGCTTATGGAGCGGCGGGGATGGTGCTTCATTGGTTGAAACAAGTCATCTGGAAAGAGAAAGTATCCTCCTTTGACGAGCATTTCTTTACAAACGCTCAGTGGACACTTGGAGCTCTCTTAGTCACATTTGGGATACTGGCCGCCCAAACCGATGCTCTCTCAACGCTTCCGTTGTTCTCGGTGGGAGTTATTGTCCCATGTTTGATTGCAGGCTTTACGGCTGATTCAGGACTGAACAGCCCCGGTACGGCGGTGTCGACTGCCAAGAAGAACGGCGATGGTGCCCTAAAAGCGGTAACGCAATAATCATGGAGTTGCAACTTATACGCCAAACGTTCACCGACGTAAGCACCGTCGGAGAACTGTTGATGGGTGGAATCCACGAGTGTTTCGTCTTAGAAGATCTCGATCGCGGACTCCACAAGGATATGCAACTCCATATCCTTGAATCAATGAAGGTCAAAGGAGAAACCGCCATCCCCTATGGTCGCTACGAGATCGTGATTGATGTATCAGCACGGTTCAAAAGACTGATGCCGCACATTCTTGGCGTTCCGGCGTTCGATGGTATCAGGATTCACAGCGGCAATACGGAATCGGACACGGAAGGATGTCCGCTTGTTGGCCGGATCAAAGGTATGGATTTTGTCGGGCAGAGCGTGCTTGCATTTAATGAGTTCTTCCCGAAACTGAAATCAGCGCTTGAGCATGAGCAATGTTTTATTGAAATCACAAAAGAGATGCCAAAGCAGGTTTTGGCGTAATATAGTCCATTTCATTCACTTTAAGAAAGGTTCTAAAATGAAGTACATCTTGGTTATTCTCTCGCTTCTACTTTTGGTCTCTCTCGGGCAAGCGCAGAAGCAAATGAAGCACACCAGCGAAAAGGCGGTGCTCTATTCGTTCTCAGGTTTGGGTGACATGAGTGCCGGGAAGTTCAATCAAGGGATCGGAGCGCGGTATTCAATCGGTGCCGATTTCTGGTTGAGGGGTTCGCTTGGTTATGTCTCAAGTGATGAAGGATCAGACCTCAATGCCTCGGTGGGAGCATTCAAAGAACTATTCTGGTTGAGCAATACTATTTTCTCGGCTGGATTAGAGTTTGGATCCTCGGGCGAAGGCAATAACCATGAGATTGGGATTCTTGCCAACATTATGTACCTGCCGTGGGACGATGTAGGTTTGGCCTTGGATTCGGGCTTCAAATATGAGCGATCGACGCAGACTTGGTCGACAAGGCACGGCGGGAAGTTTACACTAACGATGTTCTTCTGACCCACCATGTTGAATGGAGTCCCTAAATTAGAGGGCGAGTTCAGGTTGTTCGTCAAATATCCAACGGCGAATATCTGGATGATGATTGATGATCGATGGATGATTGAGAAGGTAGACGATAAGACTTTTCGCGTGAGTCCTTCCTTAATGCATGGGGATAACAACGACGAGAACGGATTCCACACAACGAGCCCATTCTTGATCGAGATGCGGCCGCCAAAACTTACCATTCATCGATCAGGTGAGGATGTATGAACGCAACTATCGCCAAATATGCGGTAGGTGCATTGGCCGGGATCGGGCTTGTAGTCTGGATATGGATCTATCGCGGCAATATGAAAGATGCAGAATGGAAAGCCCGGATTGAAACGGCTCCGGTGGTTACGACAAGCGACACAGGTAAACCGTGGATGGAGCCGATGCCAGTGGAACATCTTTCAGATACGGCAAAGCCGACAATGCCTTCCGAAGTCATTGTTTCTACTCATCTTAAACGTGCGATGGATTCACTTCAAGACGAACTTCTTGATTGCTATAATCAAAACGATTCACTGGAATCGTTCATTAGTTCACTTGAGACGGCTCAATTTACGGTACTCAGGGATTCGGTCGGGGGCAGGCATGACATCACCTACAATCCCATCCTCCACAGGTTCTATGAGGACTACACGCCTGTTAGGATTATGCAGCCGATTACGATAACAAACACAAAGACAGTCCCGATCAACACCGAGAAGAGTTGGATGATTGGATTCGGTTCGGAGTATCACGGTGGACTGGGGATTGGTGGCCTCGTAGGGAAGAAGCCGTACTACGTGAAGCCGTCGTACTATCCAGATGAAGAAAAGAAGTGGGGAATCACACTTGGAGTAATTTGGGAATGGTAGAATGAAAACCATCATCATCTTTTTGTTGTTGGTCTGCACGGTCCAGGCTCAAGATGTTCGTAAGGACTGCCTCATGGGAGGTGACGCAAAGACAAACAAATTGCGTGCTCTGAACATTACGAAGAACCGTTATGCGTTTCCAACGAAGATCGACACGGTTGATTTCGGGAAGTTCGCCAGCATGACTCTTGCATCGATCGATCGGGGCACATGCCTGACGGCTTACGTTTACAATGTCAATCCCGGAGGAGTGGAATCGTGCAATTGTCACGCGAAGGATCAAGAGGACATGGACACACATATCACCCTGACTGCGGATTCAATTCATACGGAAGGCAAATACCGTGTGATTGTGGAAGTCACGCCACGCATCCGGGATATAATGAAGTCACGCGGGATTGATTGGTCAACAAAGACTCTCCGGAAACAAATACTCCATCATTGGGTGAGCATCACGGGCTTGTTATTTGCAGACATTGAACATGCGAATGCTGCGGAGAACACCCATCCCGATGGTAGGCATAACTGGCGCCGCACGATTTGGGAACTCCATCCGGTTACCGCAATTGAGATTATGAAATAATTCCTCGTTGCAAATCCTCGCAGTACACTCACCTAAAAGCCGGGAGGACTCATGACGTGAATCGATAGCCGATGCAGAGACCCACAAGGCCCGATGAAAGTCGGGCTTTGTGTTGCTCCCGATTTAGGGGATATTCCATATTTGATCGACATTCGCTACCAAAGTTCGTGTAATCTGGCGATCATTTTCAGATATATCGCCACGACAAAGGAGACAAGAGACGTGCCACGTATAAGTGGCGATGAGTGTTGTTCCCTTAGTGACGGTGACGGTGGTTGATCTCCCCAAATCTATATCAACCGATTGAGTTCCCCAATGCACGATTGTAGAAGATTTCGCCGATCCGTCGCAACAATATGTCGTGTTAAATTCATACCCATAGCACGGTGGACAATGATGTGTAGTGGGAGGATTATAGATAATCAAGACGTTAACTGGCGTTGATGTTGGCGGCGTCTTGATTGGCAACTGGTCGGCGGGTTGCGTGGTATCATTCGTTTGACACGCGCAAATACTGATCAGGGAAATGACCAAGAGCAGATTTTTCATAGTCGTAACCTCCTATGATGGGCAGAGTGTGGGCAGAGTCATTTTGAAAGTGGCGAATTTAGTGCGCCAGAAGGGAGTCGAACCCCTAACCCTCAGCTCCGTAGGCTGATGCTCTATCCAGTTGAGCTACTGGCGCGAGATTACACTTGGTGTACCCGCGAAATCCCGAACCAAAATACGAAAAACGCAGGGCAGATTCAAGAAAAAAAGAGATTAATCCTGCCGATGATCCGCGTCGATGCGCCAGTATTTTCCTCCTCCTCCTTCGCGGGCCATGAATCGGTACTCGACCAATGCCCGGCGCAGCTTGGCCGTATCAGCGTGAAATCGCGAGAGGATTTCATTCACTCGCTTTTCCGTATATCGAATGCCTTCGTCAAACTCACGCAGAACGAGGCGAAGGAGGACAAGAAACTTCTTCTCCTGTGCCGGAAAAGCCTTGATTCTACCGTCCGGCGTAAGGAACGCAGCCAGGACTTTTCGATCATGAGCATCCCCCCATGAATCTCCGGCCAATCCTTTCAATTCTTCGCGCTTCAGCAGCTGGCGGGCCGCCTGCTCCAGCGGGCTCGATTGCAGCGAGTAGATATTGTAATATCCCTGCGCCTTTCCGGCAACCAATCCGGCTTTCGTTAGCACCGAGAGATGGTGAGATACCGTGGAAGCTCCTAATTTGAGAGTCCTGGCAATGTCCTCGACGGCATGAGGCCGCTGCGCGAGCAGGCCGATAATCTTCAGGCGACTCTTGTCGGCGAGCGCCTTGAATAAGACAAGGTACTCCGTATTCATTTCCAGATCTGGCATAGAAGCTCCGATTTCATTTCTATGAATATAGAAATAATTCTATGAATATGCAAATCATTGAAAGGGGGGCTCGCCAACCGGCAGGCCGATGAGGATGCCGCATCCGACGAGCTCGAGAGTCCTGAGAAAATTCTTCAGGGGGTGAACGATGTCGATCAGTAGGCCTGCAATTCCTTGATTTTCAGATCATTGAGATTCTTTCTCGAGAGCGCTTCAGAGAGCCGGTTGGCAAGCTGGATATTCGTCAGAAGTGGAATCCCGAAATCGACCGCCTTCCGCCGGATATAATAATCGTTGGTCAGCTCCACTTCCTGATAATTTTTAGGAATATTAATGACGAGATCGACTTGCCGCTTCTCGATGATCTCGCCGGCGTTCGGAGTTTGCTTTTCGAGAGGCCAATGGACGACCGTGCTCTCGATCCCATACCCCGCAAGAAACTCGGCGGTGCCTGGCGTCGCATAAAATCCGACGCCGAGGTTTTGCAACAGCTTGGCGCTTTCAACGAAGGTGATCTTGTCCACGAGCGGACCGGTGGAAAGAAGCACGTTCTTCACCGGGAACTTGAATCCGACGGAGATCAATGCTTTCAGGAACGCTTCATCGAAATCATCACCCAGGCAGCCGACTTCTCCTGTCGACGACATCTCCACTCCGACCGTCGGGTCCGCGCCCTGAAGCCGCGTGAAGGAAAAATGCGGCGCTTTCACGCCCACATAGTCGACATCAGAAAGCGACTTCCCGATTTTTTCCACCGGCAATCCCAATGTTGCCTTCACGGCGAGTTCGATAAGATTTTTCTTGTAGATCTTCGACACAAACGGGAAGCTTCTCGAAGCGCGGAGATTACATTCGATGACCTTCACCATCGTCCCCTGCGAGAGATATTGAATATTGAACGGCCCCGTGATATTCAGCGACCGGGCGATCTGCGCGGAAATCTTTTCGATTTTCCTTATGGTCTCGAGATAAGTGCGCTGAGGCGGAATGACGAGGGTGGCATCACCGGAATGGACACCGGCGTTTTCGACATGCTCGATGACCGCCATGGCGATGATCTCTCCTTTTGCTGCCACGGCATCGACTTCAATTTCCTTGGTATTGTCGTAATACTTCGAAACGACGACCGGATGTTTCGGTGAAACATCTGCTGCTTTGTCAAGAAACAGCTGGCACTCTTTCGCGGTTGTTGCAACGCCCATGGCGGCTCCGCTCAAGACATACGAAGGTCTCAGCAGTACCGGATAGCCAATGCGTCCGGCGAAAGCAACGGCATCGTCCAATGAGGCGGCTTCGCTCCAGGCCGGCTGATCGACTCCGATCGCATCAAGGAGCGATGAAAATTTATGCCGGTCTTCGGCACGATCGATATCAACGGGAGAGGTACCGAGGACCTTGACGCCCGCTTCATGGAGCTGAAGAGCGAGATTATTCGGGATCTGCCCGCCGACGGAAACAATCACGCCGAGGCATTTCTCGCGCTCGTAGATCTCCAGAATCGTCTCGATGTTGATATCGTCAAAATAGAGCCGGTCGCAGACATCATAATCCGTGCTCACTGTTTCCGGATTGTAATTCAGGAGCACCGATGTATACCCCAACTGCCGCAATGCCTGAGAGGCGTTGACACAGCACCAGTCGAATTCCACCGAGCTGCCGATGCGATAGGCGCCTGACCCGAGGAGGAGGATATTCTTGCTGCCGGCCCGTTCAACGTCGTCTTCTGTGCCATCGTAGGTGATGTAGAGATAGTTTGTGACGGCGGGATATTCGGCGGCGAGCGTATCGATCTGTTTGACGCATGGTCGAATGCCCATGTTCTTGCGCAACCGAGAGACTGAGCTTTCCTCCATGTTGAGAATCCGGGCAATTTGTCCGTCGGAAAATCCGGCGCGCTTGGCGTCGACCAGGAGGTTCTTCGGACAGGGACCTCCCGCGTAGGTGGTCAGCTTGTGTTCGATATCGACGATATGTGCGATGCAATGCAGGAACCATCGATCGATATGTGAGAGCTCATGGATTTCATCGATGGTGAAGCCATTTTTTATGGCGATGGGAATGGCGAACATCCGATCCGGTCCGGGCTTCGCAAGCTCATGCTGGACATGCTCGAACTGCGGGGCGTTGGTGGCGACGAGTCCGTCCTGTCCGATGCTCAGCATCCGAACCGCCTTCTGCATCGCCTCTTCGAAATTCCTCCCGATGGCCATCACCTCGCCGACCGATTTCATTCCGGAGCCAAGGTGTTTTGAAACGTTCCGGAATTTTTTCAGATCCCATCGCGGTATTTTGACAACGATATAATCGAGGGCCGGCTCAAAGCAGGCGGTCGTCGTTTGAGTGACGGCGTTGCGCAGTTCTGTGAGACTGTAGCCCAGCGCAAGCTTCGCCGCGACATAGGCGAGCGGGTACCCTGTGGCCTTTGACGCGAGCGCGGAACTTCGGCTCAGCCGGGCATTCACTTCGATGACGCGGTAGACGTTTGACCGGGGGTCGAGCGCGAATTGAACATTGCACTCGCCCACGATTTTCAAATGGCGGATGATGCGGATCGAGAGCTCTCTGAGCTGGTGATACTCTTCGTTCGTCAGGGTCTGGCTCGGAGCAACGACAATGCTTTCTCCGGTATGGATGCCGAGCGGGTCGAAGTTTTCCATGTTGCAGACGGTCACACAATTGTCGAACGCATCCCTCACGACCTCATATTCAACTTCCTTCCACCCGCTGAGGTATTCTTCGATGAGCACCTGCGGAGAATGGGCAAGCGCCTTCTTCACGAGCTCCGTGAGCTCCGGTTCGTCGGCACATCTGCCGGAGCCGAGACCGCCAAGCGCAAACGCGATCCGCAACATGACCGGATATCCGATCTCCTTTGCAACGCGTTTCGCCTGTTCAAGTGTGGTGATCGCCTGCGAGCGCGGCGTGTCGACGTTGATTTCCGCCAGACGTTTGACAAAAAGATCGCGGTCTTCCGTGTCGCGTATGGTCTGGATGGGCGTTCCGAGAACGCTCACCCCGTACTTCTCGAGGACACACGCTTCGGCAAGCTGGACGCCGCAGTTGAGCGCTGTCTGCCCTCCGAAGCCGATCATGATGCCGTCAGGACGTTCCTTCTCGATGACGCGTCCGACGAATTCGGGATTGACGGGAAGAAGATAGACCTTATCGGCGAGCTGTTCTGAGGTCTGGATCGTCGCGATGTTGGGGTTGACGAGAATCGTGTGAATTCCCTCTTCCTTGAGGGCTTTGAGCGCCTGGCTTCCGGAGTAATCGAATTCGCCCGCCTCACCGATCTTCAGCGCCCCACTGCCGAGGATCAAAACTTTCCTGGGTTTACCTGCCATGCGCGAGCGATTGGACGAAGAGATCGAAAATGAAGTCGGTGTCTGTGGGACCGGGATGCGCCTCGGGATGGAATTGAACAGAGAAGAGCGGCTTCCCTCGATGCCGCATCCCTTCGTTGGTGCCGTCGTTCGCATTGAAGAACCATGGGGTCCATTCGGCGCCGAGCGACTGTTCATTGACTGCATAACCGTGGTTCTGCGACGTGATGTAGCAACGTTTCGTGCCGACCTGAATGCACGGCTGGTTCTGACTGCGATGGCCGAATTTCATTTTATATGTATCGGCTCCCGCCGCGAGGGCGAGCAGCTGATGGCCAAGGCAGATCCCAAGCGTGGGTATACTCGCTTCAATGCCGTTCCGGATGATCGGAAGAGCTGGTGAACACATCTTTGGATCACCTGGTCCGTTCGACAGCACCACGCCATCCAATTTTTCCCGCGACCAATCGTAATTCCAGGGAACCCTGGTCACATCGAGACCGCGTGCTGTCAACCGCCTCATGATATTGTTTTTACAGCCGAAATCGACCAGAACGACCTTCCCCTTTCCCTCGCCACGGTAATGCTGGACCCCGGCGACGCTCACTTCTGCCACAAGGTTCCGCTTGTTCGGATCCTCAAGGCCGACGTCTTCGTTATTGACAACGATCTTCCCCAGCATGGACCCGTGCGTCCGCAGATGCTTCGTGACGGCGCGCGTGTCAACTCCGGCGATGCCGGGGATGTTGTGTCGTTTCATCCACCCGTCGAGAGAGTCGAGCGCGGACCAGTGGCTGTAAGCGGACGCGAGGCTGGAGACGACCAGGCCCTGGACTTGGATGTTGTTGCTCTCAAAAAAAGGGTTGAGCCGGTCTTCGGCTATGATATCCAGCTTTGTGCCGTTCGTGGGGATGCCGTAATTCCCGATGAGCGGGTAGGTCAAAACGAGAATCTGTCCGCGGTAGGAGGGATCCGTCATCGTCTCGGGATAACCGACCATGCCGGTGTTGAACACGACCTCGCCGGCTGACGAGATCTCCGCCCCGAATTGCTCCCCCGGGCAGGTGGTCCCGTCTTCAAAAATCAATTGTGCTTGCTTTTTTTTCACAATGAACGAAGCGCTGATATGAACAGGCGGTCCCCGGACTTACGGAGATGCGTCAATTCTCCAAATGACCATTTTGATGATTTTCAAGCGGAAAAGAAGAACTTCCCAGAATGATCCGGCGCGGCGCTAAAATAAGGTATAAATAAATGGCGCCAACGCAGAGCCCTGGGTGAACACGAGCAACAATCCAAGGAGCACCAGCATCGTGATGATCGGACCGAGCCACCACTTCTTTCTGATGCGCATGAATTGCCAGAGCTCCCCCAGAATCCACAATCGATCAAACGTTCCCATACGATTTCCCTTTCTAATAAATTACGGTCGTCACTAGAACAACTGTTCGTATCTTTTCCTGTCCAACGCCTTCGCTTCACGTTTGATCCAGTAGGAAGGAGCCTGCCGGTCGAGCTGCAATCCCATGATGTCTTTTCGAAAGAGCCTGAGGAACAGGCCGGCCGGGGTGAAGATGAGGAAGAATGTAAGCCCAAGAATCAGGCGCGTATTGAACCAGCCGAGAGCGAATGCGAATTTCATCCATCCGATATAGATGGGGCGGAGGACCTGATGAACGAAGAGTCCTGTCATCAGAAAGAATGCTGATCCGCCGATCCACCATCCCCACAATCCATTTCCCTTGTAGAGGGCGAATGCCGTGAGAAGTCCGCAGATAACGGAGAACATGATTCCGAATTTACGCAGTTCCCTGGGTGTTGCCTCGATCTTTTTCATCGTTCGTCGTTAGTCAAGTTCAAATTCTTTTTGCCAATCCGAATCCTGTTCGAGCTTCGGCTGCTCCTTCTTATCGAGAAGCAGATTACCGAGGATGAGGTAGTCCATATGCGTCCGCATGAAGCACTTGTATGCCTCTGCCGGCCGGCACACGATCGGTTCGCCGCGGACGTTAAACGAGGTGTTGATGATCACTGGACAGCCCGTCTTCTTGTAGAACTCGTTGATCATGTCATAGTAGAGAGGGTGGTCTTCGCGGTTGACGGTCTGAATACGCGCGGAGTAGTCGACGTGCGTGACGGCCGGGATCTCCGATCTGGCGATGTTGAGCTTATCGATGCCGAACAGCTTTTCCTGTTCCGGCGTCATCGGTATCCTTTTTTCCTTAACCACCGGCGCCACGAGAAGCATGTACGGGCTTTCACCCTCGATCTCAAAGTAGTCGGATACTTTCTCCCGTATGACGGTCGGTGCGAACGGCCGGAACGACTCGCGAAACTTGATCTTCAGATTCATGACCGCCTGCATTTTCGTGGAACGTGCGTCCCCGATGATGCTGCGGGCCCCCAACGCGCGTGGGCCAAATTCCATCCTTCCCTGAAACCATCCGATGACGTTCTCTTTGGCGATGAGGTCCGCCACGGTGCATGCGACCTGATCCTTCGAAAGCTTGCGGTAGACGGCCTGGTTTTGTTTGAGAAATTCTTCGATCTCATCGTCAGAATAGTGGGGGCCAAGATATGATCCATGTTGCTGGTCGCGTGTGCCCGTAACATGGCGTTCGTTGCCGAGGTAGCGATACCACACAAGCATCGCTGCTCCCAGCGCCCCTCCGGCATCGCCGGCTGCCGGTTGAATCCAGATGCTGTCGAACGGTCCTTCGCGCAGGATTCGTCCGTTCCCAACGCAATTTAATGCCACGCCGCCGGCCAGCACGAGATTTTTCTGCCCTGTTTCCTTGCGGACATGCCGCGTCATCCGGAGCATGACCTCTTCGGTGACTTCCTGTACCGAACGAGCGAGGTCCATCTCACGCTGCGTGAGTTTTGTCTCTCCCTGCCGGGCGGGCCCACCGAACAACTTTGCGAATTTTCCGTTCGTCATCCTCAATCCGGCACAATAATCGAAATACTCCATGTTCATCCTGAACGATCCGTCCTCTTTCAGATCGATAAGTTCTTTCAGAATGACATCGACATACTTTGGCTCTCCGTATGGGGCAAGGCCCATGACCTTGTATTCGGCGGAATTGACTTTGAACCCGGTGAAATAGGTGAACGCCGAATAGAGGAGGCCGAGCGAGTGCGGAAAATTCAACTCACCGGCGATCTCGAGCTTGTTACCGTCGCCGATTCCATAACTTGTCGTGGCCCATTCACCGACACCATCCATGGTAAGGAACGCGGCCTGCTGATACGGAGAAGGGTAAAATGCCGAAGCCGCATGTGATTCGTGGTGCTCCGGGAAGATGATCTTCCCTGAATATCCCAGATCCTTCTTGATGAGATCGGGAATCCAAAGCTTTTCTTTCAGCCAGAGAGGCATCGCCATGAGGAATGATTGAATTCCCGCAGGGGCAAACGCAAAATAAGTCTGCAGAATACGCTCGAACTTCAGCAGCGGCTTGTCGTAGAAGGCGACATACTCCAGGTCCGCGGCTGTGATGTGAGCTTCCTTCAGACAGAATTCAATGGCGTTGGACGGGAAATTGAAATCATGCTTCTTTCTTGTGAAGCGTTCCTCCTGAGCTGCCGCAATGATCTCACCGTCCTTGATGAGCGCCGCCGCGGCATCATGGTAGTAGCATGAAATACCCAATATGTACATCGAATCGTCCCCGGATTGAATTCTTAAGTGAACAACCGTGCGGAAGTCTGAATCTGAGAAAGAATATAACAAATAGGTACGCCATCACATGTGCGCACAAACACTATTGACGAGACTTCCATTATACCGACTTCCAATAAGGGTCCGTTTTACCCGTTTTGAAATCCGAAATGGCGTCAAACGCCAGAGACCTTGTCTGAACGACCGCCAATTACCTGGGAAAAAACCAAACCCGGTTGCCTCGATCGACGCGCGCGCCGTTCCAAACCCTATGTTGAGTCGAGCTGCCGATGGGATGTTCCCGGCAGTCTGCGGCTGCTATTCCACCGCAGTTTCGTAAGAAACGAACTCTCATTTCTGACCTTGTGAAAATGAAAGTTATCTGTTTATAATACAAAAAAAACCGACCACATACAACACACCAAGCCCCGCCGCTGAACCAGCTACCTGCACCCAAGGGGCGAATCTGAACTGAAATTCAAGTCATTTTATGATGGCTCGCCCTGATGAGCCAAGAAAACGCAGAGATATAAGACATACCGAATATTCACCATCTTTCTGTTGTTATCTCTCAGGCCTGTCGGTTCCATTGCACAATTTCATGATTATGGTCTCAAGTACGGGCTGCAACTCAACGGGGCGATGCCGGCGACAGAGTTCTGGGAAAGCGAAGGACATAAGGGATCATACCGCTCGATCTGAGACTTCTGTTCAGCCCGCTGGAGAGCGATTCCTGGAACCCGTATCTCTACGCAGGCGGAGGTCTCCTGAATTACCGTATCACCGCACTTCCCGTAACTGCGTCACCGAATCCGGTCGATGCCGGCGGCACAACCGGCTGATCCCGGCGGGCGTCGGCGCCGAGATCCGGTTCAGCGATGGGCTGTCGCCGGACATCAGCGCGGGGGCGAATTATTCTCTCACCGACAACCTGAACTATTATAAGGTCGGAGACCCCAACGACGCGTACTCTACCGCCGGCCTGGCCCTTATCTTTGGCGGGAGCAATGAGCAATGGCGACGACGATCACGACGGCCTGACCAACAAGGAGGAGAAGCAACTCGGCACCGATCCGAAGATCCCGGATACCGACGGCGATGGCCTGAAAGATGGCGTTGAGGTGATAAGGCATTTAATACGCTCGACCAAAACCCCGAAGAGTGGGGGTAAAGATTTCAGGCTGTATGCGCAGCGAGGTTCTCTTCCAGCGCCTCGGTGATTTCCTTCTTATGGATCTCCACGATCTGCTGCACGGAGGCTTCAGTTTTCCTCACCAGCATCCGCCCCCAGAACGAGCTCACAGCGAGATGGAGAATCGCGAACCCCCAATTGATGCCGAAGAACATCTTTGCGCCGTCGTCGTGCGAAAATAATGCCGCGACGAAGGTGACGAGAGAGAGAAGTAGAAACGTGAAGCTGCCGTAGATCGTCACCCAGTACTTGATCCACGAGCGGAAGATGCCGCTGGTCAGCAGGTCGTCAAACAACTGATTGTCGTTGGAGAGACGTGAAAAGATCGATTGTGTCAGCGTCGTCTTTTCAGCTTCCGGAAGCTTGTTGAAGAGAACTTGCTCCTCGCCCTGGAGTGTCGAAACGAGCGTACGATAGATGACGTCATTCGATTTGAGGAGGAATCCGAAGAATCTCCTGTCGAGTCGGATATGGAGCTCGCCGAGCCAGTGGACCTTACCGATGAGATAATACAACCCCGCAAAAAGGATTCCGACAAGCGCCATTTCTCCAGCGACAATCATCCAGTCGGCGGCGGAAAAATGTGACATGAGGTTGTCGAATCCTGCGACGGCGGTGAAGCAGCCGACGATAAGCGCCGTGACGTAGAGCGCCAACCCGAATTTGATCGTGTTTTCAAGGCTCTCAAAATAGATATATTGCTGCGAAATCCTGTGCATGCCGGTTGTTTCGGGTCTCTGTTCGGCTAAAATTAATCATTTTAAATGTGTTTATCAAGTTCGCGCCATTTGATGAGCGCCTGTGTGAGCAAAAACACACGCCTGTTGACCTCCAGATGTAAAATAGATACTTTTGTGGAAAACAAAAGACCATTTTGAGGGGTCAAAATTGGAGCAGCATTCACATATTTCCCTTTCGGGCGAGGCACCGCCTCCTTCGAATAAGGTGGAGGGTCGGATCGATCCTCAGCAAGTTCTCCTGCGGATGAACTTCGGGCGGGTTGACGGTGAAACGGACACCCGCTTCGAGCATTGCTTCATCGGCACCGAGATGCTTCGCCAGCTTTTGTTTCCGCAGCATTCGCTTGTTGTCGGCAGCAAAGGTTCGGGGAAAAGCGCAATGTGCAGGCTCCTCTGCGAAGAGATGGAGAAAGTCAGACCGCTCCTTCCCCAGGAATACCGTGAGGTGTATTGTGTGCCGGCCTACGGCCTTCAGACCGAAGAATTTCTTTCCGGCCTCGATATTCACGAACTGAAACCTACTACCGCGGACGAATACCGCTATTTCTGGCTTCTCTATATCGGATTGAAATTAGCCATCAGGCTCGCCAAAGATGAGAAAATCCAGGGATTGGTAAAAGAAAGCAAGAATGAAAATGTGAAAGAGACGTTCAGAACCGTCAGGAATCTGCTCGTCGATCTTGGTCTGATGGAAAAAGAAAAAACTCCGCTGCAGAAATTAATGGAACGTTTTGGGTTCAGAGCGAAGATCAAATTCAACGGCACGTCCGAATCGTTCAGTCACGAGCAAGTGGACTTCAAACATCGCACCGGGGTCAGCGTCATCGCGCTCCTCGAGCACATCGACCTTATCCTCCGCGATATCAACTGCCTGGCGTGGGTCATGCTGGACAAGCTTGACCTTCTCTTCATCGAAGATTTTGAACGGCTGAAGGGGGCGATCACCGGATTGATCCAGCTCCTTATTCAGTACGGGAACCAGTTCACGAACATTCATCTGAAAATATTCTTGCGCAACGATCTTTACCGGCAGCTGCATATCGTCAATAAATCTCATCTCATCAGTTTCAGCACGGAGATGAAGTGGCGCGGCGCGCTCCTTCTGAAGCTGCTCGTCTCACGCGCGATCGTCGACCCCCATGTCCGAAGCTATTGCGAGAGCGTGCTGGGAGAGAAGGTCGACGTGACGAACGTTATTCTGAACGACGACGGGTATGTCAAGAAGGTATTCTACGCCATCTTCGAGCCGACGATCGGCTCAGGCGCGCAATCGACGCCGACGCATCAATGGATTCTCAAACGGCTCATCGACGGGCTCGGAAACAGCTTTCCACGAGAGGTGATCCATCTCGGCAATATGGCGGTGGAAAAACAGCGCGAGATGAACAGGCATACCGGCAAACATACTTCGACGCATCTCATCAGCGCACGTGCCCTGCGGGAAGCGTTCGGAATGATCTCGGCGTATCGCTGCGACACGTACCTCTATGCAGAGTTTCCGCATCTCTCCAAACACTTCGATGTGTTCAGAGGAAGCGACAGCGCCACCTTCCACCGGGAAGAGCTGTATATGTTGTTTGAGCCTCTTGCGCTCAAGGGCGACGAGGCGATCCGCGCGATCTATGATGTCGGGCTCCTGATTCCGGTCGGGCGGACAGTCGACAGCAGCAGTCATTTCAAAGTGCCGCTCTTGTATCGGTCCGGACTCGGCGTCACCGACCGCAAAGCGAAACCGCCTCAGCCTGCCGAGCATCCGAAACCGGCCGAAGGCACAAACATCATCAATATCAACAGATTCAATATCGGGAACTGAACGACGCGCACAGGGGACGCGCCGTTCGGTTTCCGGGGATGACTTTTCTCAGACGCCAACCGGATGTCAACAACCACATAAAGAAGAGGAACAACAATGCCTGATGTGCAATCAACGCGAACGAAGATTCAGTGGAAATGGGTGTGGACCCTGCTGCTGATGTATGTCGCCCTCTATTTTTTCCCGCTCTCACTTGTGCCGGGCGGGTTTCTAAGCAGAACGATTGTCACGAAGGGATCGGCCACGCTGACCGGGATCTGGTCGCTCGCCGGGATGTTTATCATCGCAGCCGTCGCGGGTTTCGTCTCGAGAGGCGTTTCAATGAAAGAGCCGGCGGTCGTTGCGCTCTGCGTGGGAGGCCTGTGGTTCCTTGCCCTCCAGATCACGTTCAATCGTGTTATCCGCTTCTCCTCGGAACAGACGCTCGGGCCCATGACGGCGCTGCTCGTCATCGTCACACTGGCGATCGGCGGGGCATGGTATGGCGAACGGATGCAGATTCTTCAGCGAAGGGCGAAAGTGACAGCACTCTGAACGACGATGCATGGGGTTGAAGGATTTCCTTGATCAGAGGAGTCTGAACCACGATTCACACGATTAAAGGATTTCCATGATGGTGAAGTCAAGGGAATCCAATCAACATGTAAATCCACGTTCAGACAATCCAGCCATTAGTACATGGGCAATAACTCCGCAACCCGATTCCTCGCCCACGTGCCGGAGATCTCCAGGGATAATGGATTGATCAAGTTTCCGGCGGAGTCGATCAAGGCAACTGAATCCCTCAAGGTGATCAGGTTCATGGAACTTGGTCTGCTGGTCCAATCTCCCGCTCGCCAGTCGGGCCTGGAGACTTTCCCGCAATCCACCCGCAAATATTCCGGAAAGATCAATTTCTTGAACAGTGTGTCATTGTCCGATGTAGTTACCAGTTCTCCCGGATCTACGCGGTGACCTTCACCTCCCTGTTGTAATACTGAAACCGGTCCTGCGAAGATGGCGACATCATCCTCATCGATTGTCCCGGCATAGAGTCCATGCAGGAATTGTTTGAGAGAGCCATCGAAACTCTTCCGGCGATTCTCCTGCCATTCAGAAAATTGGTTTGGCGTGCGTGGCTTCAGTTCTTCAAAGAACGGATAGATCAGGTAGTGACCGACGTCGAGTCCGACGTTCCAGACGAACTGCACCAGGACAATGTGGATGCGGTATCCGAAGGCCAGATTATCGACGTGCAGAATATTATCGGCCGATGCCACGAGCGTGTCAGCTTTTTCATCAAACCGAAAATTCAGGATCTCCGGATTAAGCATAGCGCATCGGTCCGAGTGTGCTGTCTCTCCGATGAAGGCCTTCGCAAACATCTTAAGATTCTTTTGCCATTCCCTGGGCGCTTCGCCGACAATCTCGACGGTCGATGATTGAAGGACCTTCGGCTGAAGCTGTATCTCATAATAAAGGGAATCCGATTTCAGTATTCGAACAGAAAGGGTACGCGGTTGATATCCGATTCTCGAAAAGACGAGGTCAAATACTCCGATCGGCGCGCCTGAGATCGAAAACGTGCCGTCCTTGCCGGAGGAATTCCCGATGGTGGTGTTCGAAAGAAAGACATTCACGTTCTCCAACGGTTCGGCCGTTTGAGCGTCGGTGATGCGGCCGGTGATGATCGTCCGCGTTCCGGGTTGAGCCGAAGAGTCTGCCTGGGGTATGGTGAGAAGAAATAGCCAAATGAGCCAGAGAAAGCGGATCTTCATGTTATCCACCTCGATGAAAGAAATTGACCAGGGATTCGACGGAACCGCCTCCGATCTACACCGATGAAGAACAATATGTTGAGTACATTGGCATTTTTCCCTTTTCTTCTTTGGCTAATCGGCATGAGACAGTCGGAATCTCATCGTTACACTTATTCACTATATGTCGGGATAAACTCGATGATCTTGCTGCCGGTCTGAGTCAGGATTTCCAAAAAGTACCGGTATTCCAGCCCATCGTGAGGAGCGCCGGAACCAACTTTCCAATTTAACCCTGGGAACGGAAAATACACAAAGCCGTTGACACTGTTGGCCGGGAAAACGGTGTGAGCTTTTAATACCCCGTCTCTCATGCTCATTTCGAATATGCTATACAAAATTTCGGGTGACGCTCCCCTGGCAGCGGATATGTCGTCGATACCCCAAACTCCGCCGCCGTTTCTCTTGAAGAAGCGTTCTTCCACGACACGCAAATGTCTCGTTTGGAGTGCCAATATCTGCAGAGCGTTTCCGGCGTTTCCCGCCGTAGCTGCTAGAAGCTGGTCATTGTTCAGGTGAGCGAGGATATTGGACGGCGGGTCAGGGGGAATATTCCTGTAGGCGTGCTTTGCTGAGACCATCTGCAGCTTTAGACATTTCAATGGATCCAAGACATATGCTGTCTGAGAAAAATTCTTGTACAGCAGCCATAAGCGAATATATTTTTCACTGTCGATAATGGCGGTATCGATTGCGTACATATACAGTCCGCTGTCGGCGAAGAAAACCCCGATCGGTATCGTCGAACCGGTGCCATAGATGCAGTACGTATCGGGAGCGTTGAGAGGAAAGAACAATTCACGGTATTTAATGTGTGGCTTTGGCACTTCAGCACGTTCGCCAAGGATTTCAACCTCCTTGCTTCGCAGAGGCCGTGGCAGCAATTTAATTTCGTAATACAAGGATTCGCTTTTTGCGATTTGAAGTGCCAGAGTTTGCCGGTCATACCCAATGCGCGACACAACCAGTTCATATGTGGCGGCGGGGATGTTGGCGATACGAAACGCCCCGTCCTTCCCGGTCGAGCTCCCGAACGGAGTGTTCGATAAAAAAACAATCGCATTCTCCAGCGGCTCGGCCGTTTGAGCGTCGATGATGCGGCCGGTGATGATCGCCCTGCTTCCTGTTTGAGCCGATGAATCTGGCTGAAGAATGGCCAGAAAGAAAAAGCAGATGATCCACCCTGAGAGCGTCGGCATTTTATCCACGTGGTGGAAATACGAAATCCCTGCCCGCTGCAGGCAGGCTGAGTAAATCTCAAATCCGGGGCGTTCAAAACAAAACGTTTTAAGTATGTTCGCCTGAATCATTCACCATATGCCGGTAGAAATTCGATGACCTTGCTCTCGTTCGGAGTCTCGATCGCCACAACGTATCGATACTCCAGCGCATCACGCTGAGCCCCTGAGCCAGCCTTCCAGTTCAACCCGGGGAATGGGAAATAGATATATCCGTGTACGCTGTTTTGAGGATACACGACATGCCGCTTCAGTATCCCGTCATTCACGCTGTTTGCGAACACGGTATGCAAGTCTGCAGACAACGACCCTTCACGCGCCGGACCGAAAGGTGCATAGTGAGGGACAATACCCCGGAACTTCATTGTACCGAGGAGATAATGACGATATTCTTCCCATTCGTTCTTCGACTGATTTGTCGCCAATGCTTCAAGCTGACCACCTATCGTCGAAACAATAAGGTCAAGAGCCTCATCACTCTGGACTGCTGTCACGATCTTGCCCGGCGGCGCGGCACGGATATTCTTGTAAGAGCGCTTGTTCCCGTTCATTGCAATCATTTCAAGTCTTGTGCATTTCATCGGATTCAAATCGTACGGCGTCTGCGACAGATTCTTATACAGCAGCCATAAACGGATATACTTTTCGCTGTCGATAATGGCGGTATCGATGGCGTACATGTAGAGTCCGCTGTCGGCGAAGAACACCCCGATCGGTATCGTCGAGCCGTTGCCGTAGATGCAGTACGTATCGGGAGCGTTGAGAGGAAAGAACAATTCACGGTACTTGATGTGCGGCTTTGGGACTTCAGGACGTTCGCCAAGGATTTCAACCTCCTTGCTTCGCAGAGGCCGTGGCCGTAGTTTAATTTCGTAATACAGGGATTCGCCTTTTGCGATTTGAAGGGCCAGAGTTTGCCGGTCATACCCAATGCGCGACACAACCAGTTCGTATGTGGCGGCGGGGATGTTGGCGATACGAAACGTCCCGTCCTTCCCGGTCGAGCTCCCGAACGGAGTGTTCGATAAAAAAACAATCACGTTCTCAAGCGGCTGGTTGCTTTCGACGTCGATCACATTGCCGGTAATGCAACCGGGCGATGCTGTCTGTGCGCCCACTGTTCCAAGAACCAGGAGGGAGAGGAGGAGCAGTTGATATGATCGTGAAATGAGCACCTCGGGTGAATGATAACTCCGCACATTCGGAATTTAGGGATACTTTTGCAGACAGTCAACACGGAGGTGAGGTAAGGCCATCTGCGGTGATAGCAGAGGCATTTGGCTCGAGGTTCTAGTAACCCTAGAGGGAACATCCTGCGCCCCGAAGATAATTTCATCATAAAAGACATGAACTTGAGCAAATTCTGAGGGTCATTCTCTCTCTCCCAGCTCTACCATGGTCTGCGTCAATAATGATTTTTCCGTTTTTTCACAGCACGGCCTGGGTCCTCGCTTTATTGCAGTTGACAAGGACTGTTCGATTTAGTATCTTACATACCGCCAAATCCCCATTCGATCCCCAGTGACTACGGTTCAATCGGGGTCGAGAAAGCGTACCTTCTACCAGTTTCTTCAAAGCGGCTTAATTTCTGAGACCGTGGTCTGGTCTTTTCTCACTCATTACTCCACAAGCGGAGTGCTTATGAAACTGCCATCCAGTCTTTTTCGAATAGACGTTTCCACTATAACTCAGTTGGTGTTTTTTCTTGTCTTTGCGATGAGTACAACAGCGAGATCGACAACCTATTTCTCACAGGGGAATGCGGACGCTCTGCTGCTTTCGAGTTGGAACACCAGCCGCAGCGGTGGTGGAACGATCCCTGGCAACTTTTCCTCGGGAGATACCTTCGTCATCCAGAATGGAGATACACTGACCACAAGCGCGCCGTGGGCTCTCTCGGGCCTGGGGAACAAGATCGATATTGAGAGCGGAGGAATGCTGATCGCCACATTTCTCGTCACGGCCGAGAACTTCCAGATTGACAATGGAGGCCGGTACATCCACAACGTTGCAAGTACGCTGGCAAACGGCGACGCGGCAGATATACCAGGATTCGTCAGTCGCACTTTTGCTGATTCAAGCACGGTGGAAATCCAAAAATGGGCCAACGGTGGTACAACCCCCGTAGCGCTGGCCAGTGGGACAAGTTGGGGAAACCTCATCATCAACCTGTCCGACTCTCTAGCAGGTTCATGGCAGCAGAACGGGGCCCTAACGACAATCAAAGGTGACTTCACCCTCGTCCGTACCGGAAGCCCACACAGTTACACGAGATACCTGAGACTAACGGGCAACGCACCCTACACCTTAACAATTGGTGGGGACTTGAAACTTGCGGGCGGGAATCTCAACCTCGCCAGTGGTACTGGTAGTGGTGCTGCGATGACCGTCAGTATCGGTGGAAATTCCCTACTCTCGGATGGTATCTTCGTCTCCTCTTCGACCACCCAATTTCCGAAGGTCTTGTTCACCGGCGGGCGCCCCTCTGTGTCATTCTTCCAGATGGGAGGTGTTCTCAATGGGGGTAACGTTGACTGGGAGATCGCCGCAAGTAAGAACGTCCTCTTTGGTGCTGGCGTGTCCGTCTCATCGGGGCGGGGGTTCACTGTGAACGGCACGCTCAAGTTCACCGTTGGCCCCTCCTATATAAGTGGCCCAGGCAACTTCACGCTGGCCGCTGGCACCACGCTCGGCATTGCCTCGATCAACGGGATATCGTCTGGCACGACGCTGGGGAATATTCGTGTATTGGGGGTCAGGACCTTCAGCCCAGGGGCAAATTACGAATTCGTCGGTACCGCTCCCCAGGTAACAGGCAATGGTTTCCCGCTGCTGGTAAACGATCTCACGATAAGCAACAGTGGTGGCGTCTCGATGAGCAGGAACGTAGTTATCGCTGATAAAGTGATTCTTCATAAATCTCTCACGATGCCGTTAGGCGATACCCTATTTATCACGAATACGGCCTCCAGCGCTGTCGAGGATACAGGGAAAATACTGCAGGGAACCATCTCTCGACAAATAGCCCCCGGTTCCACGGATGTGTACAGATTCGAGAGTCCGTTATCGTTCGTTCAGTTCGATGGTGGTGGGACGTATCCATCGGTCCTCGCGGTGACCGCCGTGCCGGACTCGATGCCAGCTCCCACCCCCGTCGCCTGGGAAGGGTTCAATGGCGCACTCGATACTGCTCAAAACACCATAACTGTTGATTCTGTAAAGCAATTCTCTACATGGTCATTTGGAACGATCACTCAACCCCCATCGGGCACGCCGAAGGTCAAGAGGTATTACGACATCCGTGCTGACGGTGGCACTGGATTTCGCGCGAAGCTTCAGCTGCGGTACGCCGCGGGGGAAGTTATGTCCGGAACAACCGAGAGTACTCTGCGTTTATTGCGGAGGGGTTTGCTGGTGGATTCGCTCTTCGGACGATGGAATCTCCTTTCCCTACCTCTCGTTCCGTACGATGACCTCAAAGGGAGTCTCTTCCCTACCGCAAGTTCAAAAGCCTTCGGCTATGTGAATGGGAGCTACAGGTCCGAAGACCATCTTAAGCCGGGGCTTGGCTATTGGCTCAAGTTCCCACGTGATACTCAAGTAACGCTGGTGGGCGAGGAATTCCTCCGGGATACTGTTGCTGTCATCGCAGGATGGAATATGATCGGTGCGCTGAGTATTACGGTTCCTGTGTCTTCCGTTGCTTCGATTCCCCCAGGTATCGTGCGCAGTCATTTCTTCGACTACGCAGGAGCTTACCGTGTTGCTGATACCCTAGTGCCGCTTCGGGGTTACTGGGTCAAAGTGGATACTGCCGGACAACTCATCATTACTGCCCCAACATTCCCAGCTCAGCCAACGAAGCTTGCCTCGTCGATGTTCAACACGGAGGAAGTAAACCGGCTGATGGTACGTGATGCCCGTGGGAATGAAGAGTGCCTGTATTTCGCTGTGAATGGCGACCTCGACGCGCGACGGTTTGTGATGCCGCCAATCCCGCCAGCGGGAAGCTTTGATGCTCGGTTTAGTTCTAATCGGATGTTGGAAGTTATTGGAAGTGGCCAGTCGGGTGAATTTCAAGTTCGTATTTCCGACGCGTTGTATCCTGTGACGATTGGCTGGGAAATTAAACAGCAATCAGCGATTGCGACCCTCGAAATCGCAGATCAAGAAATACACCTGATGCATACGGGTTTCACCAGGATCCTCTCTCCCGCATCTAAGGTCCGCCTGAAGCTCTCGGATTCCCCCACTACTCCGCAGACGTTCACACTTCAACAGAACTATCCGAATCCCTTCAATCCTTCGACGATCATCAAGTACGCTTTACCTACGAATAGTAGAGTGGTATTGATGGTGTTCAATACGCTGGGGCAAGAAGTCCTATCGCTCGTCAATGAGACTCAACAGGCAGGGTACAAGTCTGTAACTTTTGATGCACGCAGGCTGTCGAGCGGTCTGTACTTCTATCGATTGGTTGCAACGGATGCATCCGGCAAGACATTTCAAAGCGTGAAGAAGATGTTGCTCCTCCGGTAAAAAAACATTCTCGCGAAGCAATTTTGAACCCCGGCGTGTCATTCGCAGGCTAGTGCTTTGTTACTTTAATTTATTATATTATGACGATCTGATAACGAGATGTCATTTTCACTCTTGCCTTGGCGGTGGTAAAGCGCCAAGAGATTCTTGCTTTGGAGCGGTTACGTTTGATTTCAAATGCCCTGACTTCGCTCGTCAGTCGTTTGATCGTAGGTATTCTTCGGTCAAGGCACTGCTTGCTTAGGATTGACAGTTCGATCTCGGCCATGTTCAACCAACTGGCTTTCTTGGGTGTAGCGTGGACGACAAATCGTTGAGTAAGTGTTCGTGCCAACGGCGCCGGAAATGTCTCATAAAATGACCCTGGCG
>Ga0209726_10000225_pt1 | contig 117143 bp, 137 predicted proteins | sample Subgrocontami54m_FD_187453 | JGI IMG/M metagenome (GOLD analysis project Ga0209726, IMG submission 187453) | Subsurface groundwater microbial communities from S. Glens Falls, New York, USA - GMW46 contaminated, 5.4 m (SPAdes) (version 3) | ecosystem: Environmental > Aquatic > Deep subsurface...
TATCAAGATACAGATGGTTGTCCAGATGTAGTTCCTCCAACTGACACTGATGGTGACGGCATCTCTGATTCAATTGATCAATGTCCAACACAAGATGAGACAATTAATGGCTATCAAGATACAGATGGTTGTCCAGATGTAGTTCCTCCAACTGACACTGATGGTGACGGCATCTCTGATTCAATTGATCAATGTCCAACACAAGATGAGACAGTTAACGGTTTTGATGATCTTGATGGTTGTCCAGATGTAGTTCCTCCAACTGACACTGATGGTGACGGCATCTCTGATTCAATTGATCAATGTCCAACACAAGATGAGACAGTTAACGGTAATGATGATCTTGATGGTTGTCCTGATGTAGTAGCACCAAAAGATACTGACAATGATGGAATTGATGATAAAATCGATCAATGTCCAACACAAGCTGAAACAGTTAACGGATCTGATGACTCAGATGGTTGTCCAGATGTTGTCACTCTTCAAGATTCAGATAAGGATGGAATTATAAATTCTGCTGATATTTGTCCACGTTCTCCTGAAACATTTAATGGATATGACGATGAGGATGGTTGTCCCGATAATTCACCTATAACTGACACTGATGGAGATTCGATAATTGACACTCTTGATCAATGTCCAACACAAGCTGAAACAGTTAACGGATCTGATGACTCAGATGGTTGTCCAGATGTTGTCACTCTTCAAGATTCAGATAAGGATGGAATTTCAGATGATTATGATAAATGTCCAATCCAATCTGAAACTATAAACAATTATCAAGATACTGACGGTTGTCCCGATATAGTTCCTGCAGATGTATCTACACCAAAATCAGACTCTGAACAAGACAATTCTATCTTCCAATGGACTGCTGTTATTGCTGCAATTATTACTGCTGCAGGTGCTCTTGGTGCAGCAAAATTCAGAAAATCCTCATAAATTTTCTAAATAGTTTTTATTTTTCTGTCTTTTCTTTGCTTTGATCTCTTTTGACCTTGATCCTTTAACCAAACATTTAATGCCAAAAATCTTTTTTATAAAAATAATTGGTTTGCACGCCAACAATCCAGAAGGAATCATCCAACGATGGTTCTTTCTGGAATTTTAATGAGGCTTGAACATTTGTTTGGTGTCATCCAAAACTCATTATAAATTTACAAAAATTAAAACCTGTTTTCTTTAATTTTCTAGTATTATTACTCTAAGTTATTATATTGAAACAAACTCGTATTCTTAATGCATATAGAATATGAAGAATTTGCTACCATAGAAGAACTCTTCTTGTATATGGCATCTGCAGCCCCACCCATGAAAAACACAATGCCGATTAATTCGTATAAGGGTTACATTATGGCATTTATCCCACTCAATCCTGCAACTGGAGATACATATCTTATGATTTATGCTAAAGGTACACTTGAATCAGGAATTTACGAATTCGATGTAAATTCAAAGTCTTTCAAGAAAGTTGATGCTATTGAACGAGCAGACAAAAATTACTTTGTTTCTTTAACACCAAAAAGAAACACCATAGCTGATGAAGCTATTAAAAATCTATAATTTTTTTGTTTGAATCTTAGGGGCAGTAATTGATCTGCTTCTAGCATATTTGTCAATAATTTCATCTGGGGTTCGTCCATTGAATAGATCTTTACATAATCCTCTCAGATATCTCATAATTGCCCATGTGCCTGCTTTTAGAATTCCATACATGAATACTTTCATTGGTGGACCATATGTTTTATTTCTAAGAATAATTGGAATGATATCATTGATAACCAGCAAATTATTTTCCCAACATTTCCAAAATAATGTAAACTGTGCTTCATTCAAGTTTCCAAAATGCATGGAATTCTTTTCACTAAAGTCTTGGTAAAGTAGTGGTGCAACTAGTCCTCTAAAGTTCATTTCTCTAAAGTCACTCATCATATCAATTGTGTATTGAACATCATCTGGAGTCTCGTCTGGCCAACCTATGATGATTGTTGCAGCTGGGAACCAATGATTTTCATTTAAAATTTTTGCTCCTTCTCTTACCACACTACCCCATTCTTCAGGTGCAAATGGTCTTGTTTTTACACCTAGGTGTTTTTTTACCATATTTGGTGCAACTGTTTCAATCCCTAAATTTGTTGCAAGCCATCTACCTGTTTCATCTTGTTTATTAATACTTGAAATTTGCCGCATTAATTCTGGATCTGCTGCAACTGCTGAAAAAGTCATGTGTGTTGTTCCGATAAAATTGGCTCCTAGTCCTTTAAGACCTTTCCAAAGTTCTGTAATTGCATCTCTATTTGGAATGAAGTCTCTATTGTCACATCCATAAAGTAACATTTCATCAGAATGCAACCAAATAGAGTCAAATCCATAATCTAGGTTAATCTTTGCCTCATGTTGTAGTCTTTCTAATGGTAAGTCTTTCTTTGATCTCTTATTTACATCACAAAAATCACATCCTCTACCACACCCTCTCATTGCTTCAATGAGGGAATTTATTGTAGGTCCTTCAATAACTGGAATATTTTGTATGTTCTTTACAAAACAATGCATTAATTCTGGTGCATCGCCTTTTTCTAAATCATGAAATAAGTCTAATGCTAATTCATCTGCTTCTCCAACTACAACTGTATCGATTCCATGAATTTGCATTCTATCTGATTTTGCTAGTTCCCATGCACCATTCCCTCCAACTACTACATGAAAATCATATTTCTTTTTTAATTGAATAATGTTGGCACACATTTTTTTGAATTTCATTGCAACATATGATAATTTTTCAGGTGACATAGTTGTTGTAACTGGTGCCATTCCAAGAGGATCCATCACATTGATACCAACTACCTTGGTATCTGGACCAATTGACTTTTCTAACATCTCCGGATTTGCAATAAATACTTCGTCACGTTTGTATCCTTGTAGTAATGCACTTTCTACTCTTCTTAATCCCACTTGAGCAACTTTTGATTCCCCTGTAATTGGATCTGTTTCAACAGGTGGGCAGAAAACTTTGTCAAAAACCCATTCTGGAAGTACTTCGTATGGCCCACACGCAATAAATCCATACAAAAAATTTCCTCTATAATTTGTCATTAAACTACGATCAGCAGTAAGGACAATTCGTTTACCAGCCAATATTAACAAGATTCGTTCTTGTATGGTATATATGATTTACGAGGTTCATAATTTTCTAAAATTTCTAAATTATTGGTGTTATTTTGTTCTGTTTTTTCGTACTGCTCTATTTGCAATATTTGCTGCTATAGCACCAGCTGCAATTCCATTGTCGATATTTACTATTGATAATCCTAATGAGCAACTTTGTAGCATTGATGCAAGAGCTGCTATTCCTTTTCCACCGTAACCATATCCTGCTGATGTGGGTACTCCAATTACTGGAATATCTACCATTGATGAAACTAAAGTTGCTAGCGCACCTTCCATTCCAGCAGCAACAATTATGCAATCCACTTCTTTCTCTATCATTTCTTTTAAAACTGGAAATATTCTCTGAATTCCTGCAACTCCTACATCGTAGCTTGTAATGCATTTACAGTTCATTGCCTCGCACATTAACCTGGACTCTTCAGCAACTCCTATATCTGATGTTCCAGCTGTAAGTATACCTATTTTCCCACCCTCAAATTTTATTGGATTTTTAAAAAGTAATATTGATGATGAATTTTTTCCAGTTTTGACTTTTACTTTTAATTTTTTTGCAAACGATAAAATTTTTGAATAATCATCCTTTTTGATTCTTGAAACAACAACTGAGTTTGTTTTTTCTAATGTTTTTTTAATTATTTTTTTAATCTCATCTAATTTTTTAGTTTCTGCAAAAACTACTTCTGGTATTCCTCTTCTTTTTCTTCTATTTATGTCAATTTTGGCAATGCCTTCTATTTTTTCAATTGAATATAGTGATAATAGCTTTTTTGCATTATTTACTGAAATTTTTCCTTTTTCCAGAGACTCTAAAATTTCATGAATTTCCAATGATATTTTATATTTATTTGAATAAAAAAACTCTTAGATTTGTATGCCTGAAATTGCACTCTTTACACTTTGTACTCCAGTATCAAATACTTGTCTTTCTTCAGCATTTAGTTCTAATTCAATTATTTTTTCAACACCATTCTTTCCAATTACTGCTGGAACTCCTATTGTTACATCAGAATGACCATATTCTCCATCAAGATATGTTGCAACAGGTATCACTTGTTTTCTGTTTCTTACCACTGATTCAATCATTGCAGAAATTGCATTTCCTGGTGCATGTACTGTTGCACCCTTTAATTCTATAACTTTTGCTGCAACTTGTTTTGTGTTTTGAACAAGTTCATCTAATTTTTGTTTTGGAAGAAGTGAAGAAAGGGGAATTCCTGAAACTGAGGAGAATCTTGGTAGAGGTAACATGTTTTCACCATGTTCTCCAATCACAAGTGCTCTAATGGAATCACGAGAATGCCCAGTAGCTTCATGGATAAATTGTCTGAATCTGGATAAATCTAACATTCCACCCATTCCAAATACTCTACTTCTATCAAATCCTGAAACCTTGTAAGTAACATATGCCATTGGATCAAGCGGATTTGTCACCGGAATTATTATGGAATCATTGGCGTATTTTTTGATATTTTCTACAACACTTTTAACAACAGTTGCATTAATTTTTAAAAGATCCATTCTTGTCATTCCTGGTTTTCTTCCAGAGCCTGCTACTACTACAACTATGTTGGAACATTTCATATCTGCAAAATTATTTGAACCCTTTACTTCTACATCAATTCCTTGTTCTGATAACATGTGATTGATATCCATTGCTTCGCCTTGTGGTAATCCCTCTGCAACATCAAGTAATAGTATCTGATCATCTAATCGCTTTAATGCTGAGAATAAAGCTGCGTCTCCACCAACTTTTCCTGAACCTATTATTGTAATCATAAATTGAGCTGCTGATTTTCAATAATTAAATCTAATGAAGTTTTTTATCTATTTAGATAGAATTTATATGCATTTTTAGTAATTTTTAATCTATGGTTGTTGTTATAGATCCTCAAATCGCAGGCATATCTGGTGATATGCTTCTTTGTTCTTTAGTGGATTTGGGTGCAAGTAAGACCAAAATTCTTAACGGTATTAAACTATCTGAAAAATTTCTACCAAATTCTATCATTAAACAAATTGATTTTAGAAAAATCGAGAAACATGGTATAGAAGCGACTGCACTATTTTTAGAAATTGACGAAAATGTTCATGAACGAAAGGGCATTGAAATAAAAAAAGCAATTATGGATTCAACAAAAGAGATTGGTCTTTCTAATAGAGCGAAATCTTTTGCAGAATCTTGTATTGACACACTAATTTCTTCTGAATCCAAAATCCATGGTATACCTACAGATTCCGTTCATTTTCACGAGGCATCTAGTATTGATACTTTGATAGATATTATTGGAATTGCAATCGCACTAGATGATTTATGTATGTTTGATGAAGAAATTATTTGTATGCCTATTGCTGTAGGCGGAGGAAATGTAACCTTTTCCCATGGCACTATGTCTAATCCAGCAAGTGCCATTCTTGAAATCTTAAAAGATTCTAGATTATCGATTCATGGTGGTCAAGTAAAAGATGAACTAACTACTCCTACAGGTGCTAGTATTCTTGTACACCTCTCAAAAACCTCAATGGATTATTATCCATCAATGCAGATAACCTCTATTGGTTATGGTGCAGGAAAAAAAGACTTTGATGAATTTTCAAATGTGTTAAAGATTGTAAAAGGAACACAAAAAAATAATTTTCAATTAGACTCTGTTAAAATTCTAGAAACAAATGTTGATGATGTATCTGGAGAAATCATGGGCAATCTAATTGAAAAAATTATGAATAATGGTGCCAAAGATGTTTCTATTTACCATGGTATTACAAAAAAAGGAAGACCCACAAATCTCATATCTGTAATTTGTGATGATGCTTCTATGCATGAAATTATGGATATCTTGGTAATTGAAACTGGAACTTTGGGAATTCGTGTAACTACTTCAAATCGTTTTACTGTTCCAAGAACAACTCATAACGCTAAATTAATTCTTGATGGAAAAGAATTTGTAGTAAAATACAAAGTTTCATCCTTTAAAGGAAAAAATAACTTTAAAATTGAATTTGATGACTTAAAATCAATCGCAAATACATTAAACAAATCAATAAAGGAAGCAGAATCATTGATTAGAAAAGAAATTATGCAATTAGGTATTGATTATGACTAAACTTGATAATCTTATTGATTGGTTTGGAAACAAAACTAAGGTGATAGTTGCTCTTTCCGGTGGAGTAGATAGTGCACTTGTAGCATATGCTGCATTTCAAAAATTAGGACATTCTGCAATAGCAGTTACTGCAGACTACAAAACTTTATCAAAAGAGGAACTTGAAACAGCCAAACAAATTTGTTCCGAGATAGGAATAACACAAATTCTTTTAGATTATGATGAGCTTCAAAACGAAGAATTTGTCAAGAACGCATCTGATCGTTGTTTTCATTGTAGGATGGAATTAGGTGATCATTTGATTACTCTGGCAAAAGAACACAATGTTAAATTTATTGTAGATGGGACTAATTTGGATGATTTAGGTGATTACCGACCTGGGATTGAAGCATTAAAAAGAAATGGCATTAGAAGTCCATTGGTAGAAACTAATTTTACAAAAAATGAAATTAGAAAAACTGCAAAATTTATAGGATTATCTGTATATGATAAACCATCTAATTCTTGTCTAGCATCACGTATTCCTTGGGGACAAAGAGTCACAACTGAAAAACTAACTCGAATAGAATTAGGAGAAACAATTGTTAAACAAATTACAAATTTAAAACAAGTTAGAGTTAGAGATCTTAATGGAATTGCTAAAATTGAAGTGGATAAAGATAAAATTTCTATTTTTGAAGATGGCATTTTAGATGAAATAACTGGCAAATTAAAATTAATTGGATTTTTATCAGTTAAAATCGATCCAGATGGGTATAGACCAGGAAAAATTAACGTGATTACTGATTGATTTATCTTGATAATGCGGCATCAACACAAATTCATGAAGATGTCTTAGAAGCAATGCTGCCATATCTTAAAGAACAATATGGCAATCCTTCCTCCATACATCGTTATGGTAGATTGGCCAATAAAGCTATAGAAAAAGCTAGAAAACAAATTGCTATGCTAATTAATGCAGATTCTTCTGAAATTTTACTTACTTCTGGCGGAACTGAATCCAATAACACTGCACTTTATGGAATTGCAAAGAAAAAACCTCATTCTCAAATAATTACTTCGTCTATTGAACATGATGCTATACTTGAACCATGTAAAAAATTAGCTAAAGATGGATTTGATGTAATCTATTTACCTGTTGATAATCATGGGGTAGTGAATCTATCTGTTCTGAAAAACTCTCTCTCTGATAATACTTGTCTTGTTTCAATTATGTTTGGAAATAATGAAATGGGAACAATAGAACCTATTACCCAAATTGCTCAACTGTGTAATGAACAAAATATTCCATTTCATACAGATGCAGTTCAAGCTGTAGGAAAAATTCCAATTGATGTCAAAAAATTAGGCGTGGATTTACTTTCAATCTCCTCTCATAAACTTAATGGACCAAAAGGAATTGGAGCATTATACATTAGAAAAGGAATTGATATTGCTCCAATTATTTTAGGAGGAGGTCAAGAGCATGGTTTACGCTCGGGTACTGAAAATGTGGCAAATATTGTAGGATTTGGTAAAGCATGCGAGCTTGCTAAACTCAATTTATCTAATAATATCTCTCACATGAAAAAACTTCGTGACGATCTAGTTGCAAAAATTCTCAGAGAAATTCCAGGCGTTATTCTTAATGGACACGCTGAAAATAAGTTACCAAATAACGCTCATTTTACTTTTCTTGGAGTTGCTGGTGAAGATTTGATTATAAAATTAGATGAATATGGTATAGCTGCATCAACTGGTTCTGCATGTTCAGTGCATACACAAAAAGCATCTCATGTTTTACAGGCTATGGGATTCTCACATGAACAGATTACTGGTTCGTTAAGATTGACACTTGGCTTGTTCAACAATCAACAACAAATAGATGAAACAGTAAATATCTTAAAAAAAGTAATAGCAGAACTTCGTTCGGTCTCCCCCTTTAAAGAAAAATACTCTTTTAACTAAATTCTAAATATGAATTTGAAATTTATTTTTTGTAACAAATATTGTCGTTATAATTCCTATTGTCAAAATCATCATTGCAATTGTGCCAAATTCTGGAATTATGGTTGTACCTATTATTTCAATATCTGAATCCCCTTGCTCAAAATTGATCGTAATTACTCTTGAGTTCGAATCTGTTATGGTTTCTTGATATGGTGCTTCAATTCCATCTATTATTATTATGAATATGTCATCTGTTTCATCTTGCTTTTTTGCATCTAGTGCGTATCTTGGAATCTCTAATGAGATAGATCCATCATCAGTAGATTCAATTATTACTATTAACGCAAAGATCTCTTCGTCTACCAACATATCTTTTACAGTTCCACCTTCTATGGAATATTCTACATCAAATGTACCCTGATTGCCCGCATCTACTTCAAATGTTTTTGTTTCAGTTGTCTCTGTTTTTGGTGAAAAAGTAAATTGAGTTTCTGCCATGTTTCCTTCCGTATATGATGCTCTTATTATGTAGTCTCCTGTTTTAGACCATAGAGAACCTTCTGCTCTTACTGTACTAGAATAATTACCATCCTCTGCTACCGTGATCTGTCTGATCTCTACAATTGTATTATCTTCATTAATTATTTGTATTATTACAGGAGTATCTGTTATGATGGTACTTACTTTGCCTGAAATTACTATGGTTTCTCCCTCCTTATAGGAACTAGCATCTGTTTTTACAGAAATTAATGATTCTGCAAAAACTGGCAAAGTAAAAACAATTAATAAAATTAAAACTCCGGAAATAATTTTAATCTTCACAAATTCATGACTACATGATTCTATATTTCCTTTACTATCTTAAAATGAAAAAATGAAAAAAGTTGTGAATTTAGTATCTTGGCATAATGCTTAGTCTTGATTTTGCAGATACTGCAATTATTGATATAATTGCTACTGCTAGAATCATAACTGCGATTGTACCAAATTCTGGGACTACGAAAGTACCTACCACTTCAATTTTTTCAGTGCCTGCTGGGAACATTACTGTGACTTCATTGCCACTAATTTCTACATCATTCCATTCTTGTCCATCCACAAGTACCATAAAGATACCGCTAAGGATTGATTCGTCTGGGGTTAATGTGAGTGTTCCGTCTTCATCTACACTAATTCTAACGATAATTGAGTTATCATTATTATTGATGCTTGCACCAGTTACCATCCCACCTGAAATACTGTATGGTACACAATAATCGCCCTTTAGATATATCTCTGAAGAACTACAATTGTCTGAGATAGCTGAAGCTTCACCAGTTAATTCAACAAACACTTTGTTACTTTTTTGAGAAGTTCCATAGTTGACTTTAATGGTGTATGTACCATCATGTTTCCACAATCCACCTTCTGTGTTAAGAGTCGTTTCAAAACTGCCGTCATTGCCAACATCTATCTGAGCAATTGTAACAACAGAATTTAATGGACTCACAACAGTAAGTGTTATTGGAAATCCAGAAACATTTGCTACTTTACCGTATACCGTAATTTTGTCATTGTGATCATAGGTTGTTCTATCTGTCCAAACAGATACTGGCATATCCATAAGCAACATTTGATTTGCTGCCTTTCTTCCATTATCTGCTTCTTCACAACCCACACATGCTTGAGCATATGCTGATGACATGGTTAAAGTACCGACTGCAGTCAAAACGGCTAATAGCACGAACGACGTACGGTTGTTCATCTTATTTGCGAATTGAACCTATCTCTATTTATGTATATTTAAAAAAGATTTTGTGTACTCTAAGGGACGATGTAAGATCTTATCCCTGTTTACTGTCGAGACCTGTTCTAGAAAAAAGAACTCTAATTCAGATAGTGATTATGGATAGATTAATCAAATAAGAAAAAAATCATAATTTGTTGATTGATAATGGAATTTTAGCCATAATTGGTGCTATTACAGGTACTGTAAGTTTGGGCATACTCATTTACAAAACATGGAAAGAAAAACCACGTCTATCCATAGTAATTCAAAAAGCATGGTGGTATATTCACACTCCAGACGATCCAAAATTTAACATGATTATAATTCCTGTAAGAATTGATAATACAGGCAGTAATGGAACTACTGTTTATGCCATTCAATTAGATTTTCATAATAAGGGTAAATCTCATACAACACCGATTATCCCAGACATGACATAATCATTCCACCTCATAGCACTGTAAAAAAAGATCTTAGTTTTACGTTATCAACAAGAGTAATGCAGTTAGAAAACGATCTTACAAACGTAAAAGTGATTTTTAATTATACACATGGTCAGAAACAAATTGAAATTCCAAACATCAGCCAAACAACAGCATAATTTCAAACATTATTTGAAGCATTTTGAATTAAGGTTATCCATTTATTCTTGCCTCTTATTTCAATTCCTGCCCTGTCTGCTGGGGTATCGTTGTTTAATACCATAGTGATCTGCCCACATAAATTACAGAATCTTAAAAAATGAAAAAAGTTGTGAATTTAGTATCTTGGCATAATGCTTAGTCTTGATTTTGCAGATACTGCAATTATTGATATAATTGCTACTGCTAGAATCATAACTGCGATTGTACCAAATTCTGGAATTACAACACCGTCTTTTATTCCGACTTCAATAGAATACTTGTATTTAGGATCGTCGCCTTGTTGAGCTACAATTGTATACTGACCATCTTGATTCCATAATGGACCTCCAGTTGTAATATCTTTAAGAAAACGACTATTTGTATCTAGAATTGGTGCAAATTGATCAACAACAACTACGTTTCCATTTGGTGCTATTACTTTAATCGTGATAGAATTAGCACTATCTGTAGTTCCCATTATTGTAATTATGTTAGATCCTGCTATTGCATTTGATTCTTTAATTACCAAGCCTTTTCTTTCTGTAGGCTTTGGCTCAAAAAATCCTGTTTCTAAATTGGATTCAGTTACATCTGTTTCTGAAGTCATACCATTGATTATTTCAACACGAAGTGATGCTTTGTACAATGAACTTCCATGTGGACTTTGTTCAACTTTAATTGTATAAAATCCACTCTCTTTCCACATTGGATTTACTTTGAATTCTGTGGCAAAGTCCCCGTTTGCATCAGGTGTTAATTGACCAACACTAATTACATTCAGACTTGGAGAAATTACTGTAAATGTTATGTCTGTAACTTGTGACATCGTATGTCCACTCACTGATATAGTATCGGAACCTTCCGCGGCTATGGCTGAAACCGACATCCCTGTATCTTGAGCAAAAGCATTCTGTTGAATTGAAGTTATTGAAATTATTGACAATGCTATTAGGGCTAATGTCACTGATGTTGTTGAACGTCTAAAACTCATTCTAATTTGGAAACGGTTACTTGGTATTTATATATATTTTTAAAAGGGATTCTGTGTAATCTGGGAGACCTGATCTAGATCTCCTTGTTTACTTTCTAGTTCTATTCTAAACTGTCAATGTTTTCTCTGTTACCTTTCGATTAGTAATCACTATTAAGTTTGGAAAAAGATTATTCCATTAACTATGAATTTGATACTTGCCAATATCACTGCAATCAATACCATTTTTTTGAATTTTCCTTGCTCGATTCTATTCACTAACTTACGACCTATGAATGAGCCTACAAACGCTATTGTAAAAAGAACTGGATGAAGTAATAGTATTGCTCTGTAAGAAATCCATTATTCAGATAAGTTGGTATTCTGGTTGCATCTGTACCAAGTGCAATTACAGCAGCTGTTGCAATATATTTTTCCTTATCGATTTTTAATCCTGTAAGAAATGCTGCCCTTAAAGCACCACCCGTTCCTATCAAACCTACAATAAACCCCGAAACACCGCCACCTAGAAACAAGTATCTCTTATTTGTAGGAAAAATCAATTTTGGTTTGACAAGAAATAGTACCGAAATAGAAATCAAAAATATTCCTAAAATCAATTTGAGTATTGTTTGTGGCAAGTCGCCAACCAGAACAGCTCCGACAAGACTAAGAACAAAACTTGGAACTCCAAAAAATAGCAAGACCTTCTTATTTAATCCGTGTCTGAAAAATATAATTCGACTAATATTTCCAAACAGATGAAATATGGCTACCAATACCAACGCAGTTTTGAAATCAACAAAATATGATGCAAATGGTAGAAATATTGTTGATGAGCCAAATCCTGCTATTGTACCAATTATCTCTGATAAAAAACCAATTAGAAAGAATATGGTATCCGATATTTCCATCAATAATTAGATTTTATCTAAAATATCTTTCTTAGGTATTGTTAGCATTCTGGATTAATCAAAAATGTTCAGGTCTCCTAAATTACACAGAATATTAAAAAGAGAAAAAAGATGAATTTAGTATCTTGGCATAATGCTTAGTCTTGATTTTGCAGATACTGCAATTATTGATATAATTGCTACTGCTAGAATCATAACTGCGATTGTACCAAATTCTGGGACTACGAAAGTACCAATTATCTCGATTTCCTCAGCACCTGCTGGGAATTGTATTGTCAGTGTTCTATCTGTAGATGTTGTTGTTTCCTCAAAGTCGACTTCTTCTCCGTCTACTAAGACAAAGAATGTATCGTCTTGATCACCCATCTTTGCATCAATCAAAGCTCTTGGTAATGTGATTTCAAGTGACCCATCCTGACTTGCAGTTATTGCTATTGTCAGGGAGTGTGCATCTACATCAGGAGTAATGCTAACAAGCTTGCCACCAATTATCTTGTAGCTGACAGTAAAGTCAGTACCTTCAACTTTTATTTTGGTTTCTCCACTTGGCGTTGACCCGCCGAATGCAAATGTGGTTTCAGCTGTTCGAGATTCGGTTCCATAGAGTACTGCAATCGTGTATGTTCCTTCAGATCTCATAAGTGCTCCGCCGGCAGTTAATTCAGCACTAAATTTTTTGTCTGAACCAACGTCGATTTGTGCAACTGATACTAGGTTGCCATTTGGTGCTATTACTCTGAGACTAATAGGATATCCTGAAAGAAGTTCTCTTACTTCTCCTGTTACTAAGATTGTTTCGCCGTCTTCATATGATGGCTTGTCTGTAGTAACAACGATTGAATCCGCTATTTGTCCAAATGCTGGTGCTATTCCAATACTTGCAATAATAATTGCAGATAAGGCAAACACCGATAGATGAGTATTCATCATTTTTACGCTCAAATTTATCCTATTTAAGGTTGTGAAAAATATTGTTGACTAAAAAGAAAAAAGACTGGTTTTTGCCGAATTTCAGATTAGATATATATTAACCTGAGCGTGAGTTTTTGACAGTTTGTGTGTATTCTTTGCTGTTACATTTAATGTTCGTCATGGAGGTTTTGTAAATGGCAACTAAAAAAAATCAAGTTCTTGTACCTGATCATATCTATGTACCAAAACATGAAATCATTTCAAAACAAGAAGCTGAAGAAGTTTTAAAAAAATATAACTGTAAACCTACTGAATTACCGTTAATTTTTGTAAATGATCCTGCAATATTGGGACTAGGTGTTAAACCAGGCGATATGATAAAAATTACAAGAAAAAGCCCAACTGCCGGTGAGAGTCTTTACTATAGATATGTGGTGGAAGTTTAGATGGCAGATCCTTCAGTTAAACGCTGGCCAGTAATTCAAGATATATTAAAACGTGAGGGTATTGCACGTCAACACCTTAACTCATTTGATGAATTTCTAGAAAGGGGTCTTCAAAGTATTATCAATGAAGTCGGACAAATTGAAATTGAAAATGCAGAATATCCTTACAAAATCCAATTAGGTAAAGTCAAGCTTCAACAACCACGAATGATGGAACTTGATGGTTCTATTACTCATATTACTCCAGCTGAAGCTCGACTCAGAAACGTTTCTTATTCTGCACCTGTTATGATGGAGGCAAGTGTTGTAGAAGATGGTAAAATCTTAGAATCTAGGTTTGTACATATTGGTGATGTACCAGTAATGGCAAAATCAAATGCTTGCATTTTGCATAATTTTTCAACTCAAAAACTTGTTGAGCATGGAGAGGATCCAAATGATCCCGGCGGTTATTTTATCATAAATGGTTCTGAGCGAGTTATTGTAGGACTAGAAGATCTGTCATACAACAAAATAATTGTTGACAGAGAGAGTGTTGGTGGAAATACTGTTTTCAAAGCTAAAGTTTATTCTTCTATTGTTGGCTATCGTGCAAAACTAGAACTAGTTATGAAAAATGATGGTTTAATCGTTGCACGAATTCCTGGCTCTCCTGTTGATATCCCAGTTGTTACTCTAACAAGAGCACTTGGATTAGAATCTGATAGGGAGATTGCAGCAGCGGTTTCACTTGTAGATGAAATTCAAAATGAATTAGAAGGTTCATTTGAAAAAGCAGGTGACGTACCTACAGCAAAAGATGCAATTGTTTACATCAGTAAAAGAATCGCACCTGGAATGTTAGAGGAGTTCCAAATTAAACGTGCAGAGACACTTTTGGATTGGGGATTATTACCACACTTGGGCAAACATCCTGAAAACAGAAAGGAAAAGGCTCAGTTTCTTGGCGAAGCTGCATGTAAGTTATTAGAGCTTAAACTAGGTTGGATTTCTCCTGATGATAAAGATCATTATGGAAACAAAGTAATTAAATTTGCAGGACAAATGTTAGCTGATCTTTTCAGAACTGCATTTAGAAATTTGGTTCGAGATATGAAATACCAATTAGAAAGATCTGGTCAGAAAAGAGGTATAAATGCAGTTGCCGCGGCAATTCGTCCTGGAATTATCACTGATAAATTAAACAACGCCATTGCAACAGGAAACTGGGGTAGAGGTCGTGTTGGTGTAACTCAATTACTTGATAGAACAAATTATCTTTCTACTATTAGCCATCTTCGAAGAATCCAATCTCCTCTTAGTAGGACTCAGCCAAACTTTGAGGCAAGAGATTTACACGCTACACATTTTGGAAGAATATGTCCAAGTGAAACCCCTGAAGGCTCTAACTGTGGTCTTGTAAAGAATCTAGCACTTTCTGGAATTATCTCTGTAAATGTTCCATCAGAAGAAATTGTTGAGAAACTCTATGATCTTGGAACAATTCATTTCTTTGATGCAAAAGAAGATGTAAAAAAAGATGGAGCTAGAATATTTGTTGATGGTAGATTAATTGGGTATTACAAAGATGGTTCTCAACTAGCAGAATCTCTTAGAGAACTAAGAAGAAACTCCAAGATTCATCCTCATGTTGGAATTTCATTTCATAAATCAGAAATCGAAGGCTCAACAAAAAGACTCTATGTTAATTGTAATGCAGGACGTGTTTTACGCCCATTAATTATAATTAAAGAAAACAAGCCATTATTGACACAAGATCTTTTAGATAAAATTTCAAAGAAACTACTTTCATGGACTGATTTGTTACGTATGGGAGTATTGGAAATGATTGACGCAAATGAAGAAGAAAATTGCTATATCACATTAGATGAAAAAGATGCAAAGAAACATACCCATCTTGAAGTATTTCCACCAGCAATTTTAGGTGCAGGCGCATCTATCATTCCATATCCAGAACATAATCAATCTCCAAGAAATACATACGAATCTGCAATGGCAAAACAAAGTTTAGGATTTTCCACCCCAATGATGAATACCAGTACTTATGTAAGACAACATTTGATGTTGTATCCACAAACACCTATTGTTAATACAAAAGCAATGAAACTATTGGGATTAGAAGACAGACCCGCTGGCCAAAATTGTGTCGTAGCAGTATTGCCTTTTGATGGTTATAATATTGAAGACGCTATTGTACTAAGTAAAGCATCTGTTGACCGAGGTTTAGGTAGAACTTTCTTCTTTAGAATTTATGATGCTGAAGCAAAACAATATCCAGGTGGCATGCGTGATACTTTTGAAATTCCAAACGCTGAGGATAATATCCGAGGATACAAAGGAGAAAAAGCTTATCGATTATTAGAAGAAGACGGAGTTGTTGCATCTGAATCTCCTGTTCATGGTGGAGATATACTAATTGGAAAAACTAGTCCTCCAAGATTTATGGAAGAATATAGAGAATTTGAATCAACAGGTCCTTACAGAAGAGACACTTCAATTGGAGTAAGACCATCTGAAACTGGTGTTGTTGATACTGTTGTAATGACACAATCCAATGAAGGTGGAAAGATGTACAAGATTAGAGTAAGAGATATGAGAATTCCAGAAATTGGTGACAAATTTGCATCTAGACATGGACAAAAGGGTGTACTTGGAATTTTAGCAAAGGCCGAAGATCTACCATATACTGCAGACGGTATCTCACCAGATGTACTGATTAATCCACATGCATTTCCTTCGAGAATGACTGTTGGAATGTTCATGGAATCAATTTGTGGCAAAGCTGCCGCATTAAGAGGAAGCCAATTTGACGGATCTGCATTTGTTGGAGAAAAAATGGAAGAAGTCAAACCCGTAATGGATGCTGCTGGATTCAAATATTCTGGTAAAGAAATAATGTATGATGGAAGAACTGGTAAATCATTTCCAGTGGAAGTTTTCATTGGAGTAGTATACTATCAAAAATTACACCATATGGTTGCAGACAAAATTCATGCAAGAGCTCGTGGACAAGTCCAGATGTTAACTAAGCAACCAACTGAAGGTAGGGCAAGAGGTGGTGGATTGAGATTTGGTGAAATGGAGAGAGATTGTTTGATAGCATATGGTGCATCAATGATTCTTAAAGATAGATTGCTTGATGAATCTGATAAAGCCGATATTTTTGTTTGTGAGAGATGTGGATTAGTTGCATATCATGATGTTAAACAAAGAAAATATGTATGCCGAGTTTGTGGTGATAAGGCTAAAGTCTCATCTGTATCTGTTGCATATGCCTTCAAACTTTTGTTACAAGAAATGCAAAGTTTGAATGTGGCTCCAAGATTGCTCATAAAGGAGAAAGTATAATGTCGATTCAAGCAATAAAATCAATTGACGCAATAAGATTTTCAGTTTGGTCTCCAACAGAAATCCGAAAATACTCTGTTGCAGAAATTACTGCTCCTGAAACATATGATGAGGACGGAATGCCTGTTCAAGGAGGTCTCATGGATGGTAGATTAGGTACACTTGAACCAGGACAAAAATGTCTGACATGTGGAAATACTGCTGCTAGATGTCCAGGTCACTTTGGTCATATTGAACTTGCTGAACCTGTTTTACATATTGCATTTATTGACAATATTTACAAGCTTTTACAATCCACTTGTCGTTCTTGTGCAAGACTCAAAGTTCCACAAGAAGATCTAGATGAATTTAGAAAGATTAAAGAAAAACATGCAGCATACACTGTAATTTCAGAAAAACGTATTCCAGAGCAAATTATCGAAAAAGCAAAAAAAGCAAAAGAATGTCCTCATTGTGGTAAAACTCAGTATGAACTGATCTTTACAAAACCAACCATTTTTGTTGAAAAAACAGAGATAGGCGAACATAGATTACTCCCAATTACAATCCGAGAAAGATTCTCTCAAATTATTGATGATGATCTTAATCTTTTAGCATATGATCCTGTTACTGCAAGACCTGAATGGTTTATTCTACAAGCCTTACCTGTTCCACCAGTAACTGTAAGACCATCTATTATTCTTGAAACTGGAATTAGATCTGAAGATGATCTAACACACAAAATGGTAGATATTATCAGAGTTAATCAAAGACTAAAAGAAAGTAAGGAAGCTGGAACTCCTCCATTAATTGTTCAAGATTTAGTAGATCTGTTACAATATCATGCAACTACATATTTTGATAACGAAGTCTCTGGTATTCCACAAGCTCATCATCGTTCAGGACGTCCACTAAAGACATTAACTCAAAGACTAAAAGGAAAAGAAGGAAGATTTAGAGGATCATTATCTGGAAAAAGAGTTGATTTTTCAAGTAGAACTGTAATTTCTCCTGATCCTAACTTGGACTTGTCTGAAGTAGGAGTTCCTGAACAAGTCGCAATGAAACTAACAATTCCTGAAATTGTCACTGAATGGAATATTGAAAGAATGAGAACACTTGTAATTAATGGTCCAAACAAATTTCCTGGTGTAAATTATATTGTTAGACCTGATGGTGTTAAAATTAGACTTGATTTTGTTGAAGATCGTTCTACAATAGCTGAAACACTAGAAATTGGATATCTCGTAGAGCGCCATCTTGCTAATGGGGATATTGTCATGTTCAACAGACAACCATCTCTACACCAAATGTCAATCATGGCTCATTATGTAAGAGTACTTCCAGGAAAGACTTTCAGATTACATCCATCTGTATGTCCTCCGTATAACGCAGACTTTGATGGTGACGAGATGAATCTCCACGTCCCTCAAAGTGAAGAGGCTAGAGCAGAAGCAATTCTATTGATGAGAGTACAGGATCAATTAATCTCTCCAAGATATGGTGGTCCAATAATTGGAGCATTAAGAGACTTTGTTACTGGCGCATATCTTTTAACAAAAGATGATACTATTCTAACCCCACAAGAGTTTTACAATTATGCAATGCTTGGTGGATTTACTGATAAACTTCCAAAACCTGCAACAAAAACTAAAGAAGGTTTAATGTACACTGGTAAACAACTGTTCTCATTATTCTTACCAAAAGACTTCAACTATGTAATTACATCAAAATGGTCAAAAGGAACAAAAGGCGCTCAAAAAGATGTTGTAATTAAAAACGGTGAACTAATTAGCGGTGTAATTGATAAATCATCAATAGGTGCAGAAGAACCAGAAAGTGTATTGCATAGAATTGCAAAAGACTATGGAAATACCAAAGCAAAGAACTTCTTGAATTCTATTTTGATTATGGTAAAACAATACATCACTCATTATGGTTTTAGCTATGGTTACGCTGATCTTGAAGTGCCAGAAAAAACAAAACAACAGATCCTAGATGATATTCAAGAAACATATGGCATCATATCTGATCTTACTTCTCAATATGAAAAAGGAACCCTAAAACTAACAAGAGGAATGAGACCTGAAGAAGCATTAGAAGCATACATTGTTAATGAATTAGGAAAAGCAAGAGATAAAGCTGGAATGACTGCAGATCAATCCCTTGATCAAAGCAATGCTGGAAGAATCATGGCTACAACTGGTGCAAGAGGTTCATCACTCAACATTGGTCAGATGGCAGGTGCATTAGGACAACAATCCAGACGTGGAAATAGATTACATGATGGTTACAATAATCGAGCATTACCTCATTATCAAGAGCATGACAATAATCCAGACGCACATGGATTTGTAAAATCCAATTATAGAGAAGGTCTGTCTGCACTTGAATTCTTTTTCCATGCAATGGGAGGAAGAGAAGGACTAGTAGACACTGCAGTTAGAACACAACAAAGTGGATACATGCAGCGTAGATTGATCAATGCCTTGGAGCATATTAGATTAGAATATGATGGAACAGTTAGAGACCCACATGGTCATATTATTCAATTCCTTTATGGTGAAGATGGAATAGATGTAGCAAAAAGTGATCATGGTGAAGCATTCAATGTTAATAGATTAATCGAATCCCAAACAATTATCGATTCTGGCAAGAAAGCAACTAGGGAAGAGATTTTAGAGTTATCAAAGAAATACACAAAGACATTCAATCCAAGATTAAAACAACTTGTATCTGATGGATTACTAGACTCCAAATTAAGTAAAGAAGGTGCAGAAATTGTTTGTAAAAAAGGACTATCATTATACAACAAAGCCAAAGTTGAACCTGGTCAAGCAGTAGGAATTATCACTGCACAATCAATTGGTGAACCTGGTACTCAGATGACATTAAGAACATTCCACTTTGCAGGAATTGCAGAAAGAAACGTAACCTTGGGTCTTCCAAGATTAATTGAACTTGTTGATGCAAGAAAAAAACCCGTTACTCCAACTATGGATATTTATCTTGATAATGAATCAAAAAAATCCAGAGAAAAAGCTATAGATGTTGCAAGAAATGTTTTGCAAACTAAAGTAAGTGCATTGATTTCTGACAGTGAAACTGATTATACTTCTCAAATAAAATTAATTTTGAGTACAAATAGACTCAAAGAAAGAGGATGCACTGTTGGTGAAGTAGAAGCAGCGTTGCAATCAAACAAAAAATTCAAAATTGAAACAACAGGGGATTTAATAATTCTAAAATTAGTTGAAGAATCTGATGCTCCAACTGTAATTGCAATTAGAAACAAAGTACTCAATACCACCGTTAAGGGAGTTCCAGATATTGAACGAGTAACCCTAGTTCAAAAAGACGATGAATGGGTAATTCAAACAACTGGTTCAAACATAGCCAAAGTACTTGAAGTTTCAGGAATTGACAAGAAAAATGTTAGAACAAACAATGTCTTTGAAATTGCAGGCACTTTAGGAATTGAGGCATCCCGAAATGCCTTGATTAATGAGCTCAACAGTACTCTAGAAGATCAAGGTTTAGAAGTTGATAATAGGTATATCATGTTAGTATCTGATTTAATGTGCTCTAGGGGATACATGCAACAAATTGGCAGACATGGAATTGCTGGAACCAAAGACAGCGTTCTTGCAAGAGCCGCATTTGAAATTACAGTTCCAACTATAGCACATGCTGCATTGGCTGGCGAAGTTGAGCAACTCAAAGGTATTACTGAAAACGTTATCGTTGGAAGCATGATTCCAATCGGAAGTGGCACTGTAGACCTTTACATGCAAGTCTCTAAAAAGAAATGAGGATTCAATAAAATATTATAATGTGATACTGATGGGCGACGAAATTTCCACTTTAATGAACAATAATAAAAATAAAGTTATTTTGTTACGATTAAGAAACAACAAAACTGTCAGAGGAAATCTGCAAGATTTTGATATCCATATGAATCTGACATTAGATGATGCTGAAGATATTTCAGACAATGTGACTACAAAACTTGGAACAATTCTTTTACGTGGTGATAATATTTTGGCAGTTTCATTACCTAATGAAGAATCCTAACTCAAAATATAATTTATTCTCAAACATTAAATTCTAACTCTGATAATTTGTATTTATGTTGGTGTTTCCTTTGATTTTTTTAATATTTTCACCTTCTGTATTTGCTGAACAAATTCCAGATTATGATAATCCATATTCTCCAATTTTTACTGACAAATCAGTATATTCATGGACAGAGAAAGTCAAAATGACTATTCTTGCCCCTAGCTGGAACACTGATAGATATTTGATTGATTCAATAGGCTATGATGAAGATCATCCTATTGAAATCTCTACAAGGGAACATTCACTTGCTCCATACAGATTTACCGAGACTGATGTCAATTCTGGAATATTTACTGCTGAAATAATCCTTACAGGATTTTCTCATGATGTTGATGGTGATGGCGATATTGATACCACTCCTAGAACTATTGGAAATGGCCCAACAAGTGGATTTTTAGAAGTAGATAGAGACTCTGCAATCACGATTTCATTTGAATTTGCAGATGGGGTTGTATTTACCGAATCTGTTCCCGTACAATGGAATATTGGAAAAATTCAATTCTCTGAAGAAAATTATCTTTCTGATAATACTGCATTAATACGTGCAATTGATTCAGATCTTAATCTCAATCCAGAATCTTTGGATCATATGCCAATTCAAATTTCTTCAACTTCTGATATATCTGGTATTGAAGTCGATGCCATTGAAACATCTGAAAGCTCTGGCATATTTGTTGCAACAATTTCTTTTACTCAAAATCTATCTTCAAGTGGAAATCGTCTATTTGTCACATCTGGTGATGCAATTTTTGCAAAATACGATGATCATACACTTCCAAGACAATATAGTACTTCTGATAATCTTGAAGTCACAACATTTGCATATGTTGATTCTTCAATTCCCACATTGCAAAGACTGCAAAGTTTACCAATTGTTTTGTCTGACATCTCTGGTAATTCATTGACATCATTTTCAATTAATGATCAAATACAAATCGTTGGAACAATATCTAATGAACAGAATTTTAAACAAAAATTTGTTTATCTCTTCCAAGTCAAAGATGAGAACAATTATGTTGTATCTATTTCTTGGATCCAAGGTGAAATATATGGAAATCAAAATCTAGATGTTTCACAGTCTTGGATTCCTAAGAAAACTGGGGCATATACTATTGAGACCTATACCTGGAATTCATTAATTAACACATACCCTTTATCCCCATCTCTGTCCACATCAATTTTTGTTAAATGAGTAAAAATATGATTTCTACATAACCAATAAATACAAAATTACGATTTTAGCCGTGTGTTTGAATACAAAACTGGACTCTTGTTATCTGTAATAGTCTTGCTTCCAATTATTACATCCCAAGGCTTTGCAGATTCAATTTTGATAGAATTTGATAAACCAGAATATCAAACTGGTGATTCCATGGTGATCTCTGGGCATATTTTGGATTTTAAGATGTCTATGATTGCATTGAGTCTTTATGACCCTGACGGAAAAATCTTATCTGCAAATAATGTGATCCTTGATTCCAATGGAACTTTCTCAAAAATAATTTCCTTGGACTCTCCATTTCCTGATAAATCTGGCGAATATACAGTAAAACTAAATTATGGTAAAATAACTCAAAATGAGTTTTTTACTATAACAGGAAATAATTCTGAGCCAGAAATCATTATCTCAGAATCAATAACTCCTGAAATTATTTCATTAATCACTGACAAGAATCAATATTATGACAATGATTTTGTCATGATTACAGGTATTGTTTCTACCATTGATTCTCCAAATGTGTTAATCGGTGTTTATGATCCGTTTGGAACGCCAACAGGATTCTATTTTGGACAAATTGATTCTGATTTGAAATTTTCTACAAATTTCCTTGTAAAGTCTGGTATTAATTTTAAAACTGATGGAACATATTCAATAAAAGCACATTATGGAGAAACTGAAAAAATAACTAATTTTGATTTTTACAAAGAATCTGATACTAAAACGAAACTTGAAAACAAACCCATAATTAATAATGAATCAAAAACTGCAGCAGAAAAAAATAATTCTAATATTAAATCACCTGAAATCATATCTGGTCAAAATAAAAAATCATTAGACACTAAAATTAAAAAATATGATAATCTCTCTGTTGAAGATATAGAGCTAGGTAAACTACTGAATCAGATCAATTTAGAATGTGATCAGAGTAAACTTGTTGATACTATTTCTTACTATGATGGTATGGGTCCTGCACTATACCGACTTCGTAACTTTGATCAAGCTTTAATTATTTTTGATGATTCACTAACTAAAGATCCAAACAATGTTGAGATTATAACCAACAAAGGTTCAGCTCTTGGCAAACTTGGATATGTTTCAGAATCTATTTTCTATTATGATCAAGCCCTTAACATTGATTCTAATTTTATTCCTGCAATCAATAACAAGGCAAATGCACTTGCAAATATGGGGAAATATGATGAATCTATTTTGCTTTATAATGACGCTCTTCAAAAAACTCCTGATTATAATACCGCAAGAAAAAACCTCAAATCTGTTTTATCTGAATTACCTCTAGAAAACCAAGTAATATCTGTAGAACATGAATCATTATCTGAAGAAACTCCATCTGAAAAATTAATTGAAAATAATTCAAAATCTCAAACAAAAAAACCTTCTAATTTTTTTGAAGAAATATCTTTAGCTTTTTCATCGTTAGGATCTTTCTTTGGATTTCACAATTGAGTGTGTTTTTGACTTTTTTTATAGGTGAAATTTCAATAAACCTATAAAGCCCTGTAAAGACGATCGACAATAAGGATAACACATGAGTAAGATACTAGAAAAAATATTGAAGGATGCACTTAAAGAAGATAAAATTACGATGGGCACCAAACAAGTATTGAACTCTATGAAAAACTCCAAGCTAATTGTATTGTCTCAATCTGTACAAAAAGAAATGTTTGCAAAAATTGAATTAGATGCAAAAAAAGAAAAGATACCATTAGTTAACTTTCAAGGAACATCTGTCGCATTAGGAAGACTATGCGGCTTACAATTCAGAATTTCAACAATTTCATTTACATCTCTGAGTGATGCAAACATCAAATCAATTCTTAAGAATACAGAAGCTGAGGAAAAAAATGAGTAATTACATTACATCAAATGAAAGTTTAAATGAGACAGATTTTGCTCGGAGATAAAAAGGAATTCTAATGACACAATCCATTAAACTTACAACTGATCAAATGCGTATGATGTCTCTCTTTCAAAATGTTACAGGTGCAACCGCTCGTGATTGTGTTGAAGATGAAAAACAAGATCGTGTAATTTTTGTAGTAAATACTGGTAAAATGGGATTAGCTATTGGAAAAGGTGGAATTCATATCAAATCATTACAAAACATTGTAAAGAAAAGTGTCGAACTAGTTGAATTTGACGAAGATCCTGCTAAATTTTTAACAAATTTACTTAACTCTAAACTGGTTTCTGAAGTAAAAATAAATACACGGGCAGATGGTTCTAAACAGGCAATAATTATGGTAGATCCAAGAAAGAAAGGTATTGTTGTGGGAAGAGAAGGAAGAAATGCTGAGAAAGCAAGATTGCTTGCAAAGCGATATTTTGATATTACAAGTGTTCTAATCAATAGTCCTGAAAAAGCAACATTGGAGATGTAATATATGACAAAATCACCCCTAGGCTTATTTGCTGGTAGAGTTTTAGTTGCAAAAAGAAAAAGACAGCGATGGGCAATCTCTACTTACAAGAGAAGAAAACTTGGTATTGATAAAAAAGCCGATCCTCTTGGAGGTGCACCTCAAGGAAGAGGAATAGTTTTAGAAAAAGTAGGTATTGCAGCAAAACAACCCAACTCCGCTGTTAGAAAATGTGTTAGAGTTCAATTAATTAAAAATGGTAAAACTGTTACAGCATTCTTGCCACGAGACGGTGCAATGAATTTCATTGATGAACACGATGAAGTACATATTCAAGGAATGGGTGCAACACAAGGTGGTGCAATGGGAGATATTCCCGGAGTTAGATTCAAAGTTTTCAAAGTAAATGGTACATCACTTAACGAGCTAGTAACTGGAAAGAAAGAAAAACCAAGGAGATAAAATTGGCAGAAACAAAGAATCTATTATTATTTAGAAAGTGGGACATGTCTGATATTGAAGTCAAAGATCCTGGATTAAAAACAGCGATTTCCTTAAGAAAACAAATTTTACCGTACACATTTGGTCGTTCAGCACTAAAAAGATTCAACAAAGCCGATGTAAACATAGTTGAAAGATTATGCAACAAAGTTATGCATTTTGGTAAAAAATATGCAAAAAACACCGGAAGAATGACTGGTAAAAAAACCAAAGTAATCAATACTGTAAAAGTAGCGTTTGATATTATTGCATTAAAGACTGGTAAAAATCCAGTTGAGATTCTAGTTAGAGCAATTGAGTTTTCTGCACCAAATGAGGATACAACAAGAATTGTATATGGTGGCACTGTATATCATGTATCTGTAGATGTTGCTCCTATCCGAAGAGTAGACATGGCATTAAAATTCATTGCAGATTCTATACGAGATGCAACATATTCTAACCCCAAACCAATTGAGGAGCATATGGCAGAGCAACTTATTTTGGCAGCTTCCAATGATCCAAATGCTCCATCTGTAAAGAAAAAGCACGAATTAGAAAGAATAGCACAAGCATCTAGATAGTAATTTTTCCAGTAGCCCGAGGCAGATTCGAACTGCCGTCTCCGCCTATCCACTCTTGAGATCCAGAGGGCAGAATCCTTGATCTAAAATTTTTTTTATTTGACCGCTAGACTATCGGGCTACCGAAACAAATTCTAATGTTTTAGCATATAATCATTTGCTGAAATTACTTGAACTTAACTTCGTGAATAGCTGTAGCATAATCACAATTTGCTTTTAATCTCATATATGGAATCAATCTAAAATGAATTGAGTAAATATTCTCTTCTTTTAACAAGATTCCTTTCTGCATTAAGGATACTAATCCACGTGATGTAACTGCTATCTTTACATTATTTTTCTCACATACTTGATCACGTTTTTTTTGATATTGTTTTAGTGAAAATGCTACATCATTAATTTCTAAAATCAAGGGCCATACAATTTCAGCCCAAACAAATCTTCGATTTTCTGTAGCTGATGCGTATTTGCCTTTTTCACTCAACATTAATAATATCTGCAAAAGATGTTATAACTTAATAGTTGTCTCAAAAAGAAATTGAAGAATCACTGAATCTATTGCAAAAAGATTGGGATGTTGATCCTATTTTACGAGAATTTATGCTAGGAAAAGTAACTGATGTCTCTGATTATCTATTCAAAGTTAAAGATGTTATTTTTCATATTCCGTATCTTGTATCAAAAAAAAAATATATTTTATGGAAATGTTTTTGGCCCGATTGTCATAATTGTTGTGACAGACAAGGTAGATTACCTCTAACTTCTGATGATCTAATTACTATTGGAAAAGGATTGAAGTATCAGAGATCATCTGATTTTATAAAAAATGAAACAATCACAACTACTTGGCAAGATATTGCTCCGTCTGGTCAAGTCACTACAATGACTACGATTAATCTTAAAAGAAAGACAGATGAAACTGAACATGAAGACGGGACTCATATTCCATGTCGATTCTTAGATGAAAAGGGTGGATGTAGCATGCATCCAGATCGTCCTGGAGTATGTTATTTGTATCCGTTTTCTACTTGGCTTGAAAATGAAAAAGGCATGGCACGAGTACATGCAACATATCAATTTACAGGTGATTGCCCTGGGTTTTATCTCTCTGATGATTTACAATTAATGAAGCAAGAACTAAAAGACTATTCTAAAATAATTTATGATTATAACATGTCATCAAGCAGAACAATGAGGGAAAATCTTGGTTCTGTAAGTTTTGGTTAGGCCTTAGCCACTTTCATCAAGTCTGATATTTTAACATCCATTCCAAATCTGGCTTCATTCTTTTTCATGTATCTAAAAATAGAGATAAAGTCTGGAAGTGATTTGAAAAAATTAAAATCTTTGTGAATCTTTGCTCTGACAAACTTGAATACTTTGTCGTAAATTTTGTAATGTTCATCTACTGCTTTTTCATATGCTGCAAAGTCATGCATGTTTTCTAAAAAGATATCCACACATTGCATACTGGGAATTATTCCCTCACCTAGAAGAGCATAGACTGTACCGATTGATTCCCCAACTCCTACAATCTTACCTTTGTAAAACGGCTTGCACTTTCCTGGAGTTGCTAATCTAATTGGTCTTCCTTTAGTTTGTAGAACCTTGCCCCCATGTTTTTTTAGAAAATCATCAGTTGCCTTGATGTGGTTTTTTCTATAATCTCCTGCGCCAATATGTGCCCATTTCTCACCTAACGGGAAATACCAGAAATATCCAGACATTCCTGGAAATGGTTCTATGTAAAAGTCCTCATATGGTACTTTGTCTTCATATTCTACTTTGTATTCATATGTTGGCAAGAAAAAATCTTCTTCTAATTTTGGTAAATAGGTTCTTGCAAATCCAGTACAATCAACTATCATGTCGTATTCTTTTTCCAAATCTTCTATCTTTGGAGCTTCACCGTAGATTATTTTGGAATCTTTAATGAAATCTTTGATTAATGCTAATTTGTCATATGTGCACAATCCGTGCAAGCCGATATCGAATTTTACGTTGTTATTCATTTTAACGTGCATTGTCTTTCCATCATGAATCAAAAAGTCATCAAAATTACGTCCAGTCTTTTTGCAAAATTTTTCTAGTTCTGACTTTATTGTTCCCCATGCACAAATGGAATCATGTCTTTCTTGTGTGCTTCGTTCATATCCTGTTACTTCGTGTTCAGAATTTTTGAGTCTTGCCATAAGATAACTGCCTGCAACTCCCATACCCATAACTGCAATTTTCATTTCACATCTAGTTTCTTTTGACCTAATAAATACAATATTGCATTGTTTTATGATTATTTGTTTTAAATTTGGTTTTTCTATCGTTTCATTGATCAGATAGAGAAATTCAAAACAGTTGAGAGATTGGTGAATATTAATGCAGATGACGAGCAATTTTGGATTGGAACTATTCAATCAAAATAGCAGGTTTGAATGGCCTTGCGTGTCTTGCCTTTCCTTTGGGATCATAGATGTTATTATCTGATTCTGCGAAAACATCAATCTCTATTCCAAACTCTTTCTTTCCTAATTGAATCAATTCATTTGTAAGAAAACTCTTCTCGTCAAAGTCTTTAGAATCTAACTTTGTCTGTCTAATTTCAGTTGGTTCAGATAAAATATCCTTGATTGTCTTTTGTACAAAGTCTGGAATTTTTTTAACATCAGATGTGTTTGGATTAGCAATTAGTTCTTTCATTACAATTCCCATGTTTGTTTGTCCTGTCATTACTTTTTCTAAAATGGAATGATACACTTTGGACTTGAATGAATCAGCTGTATAGATTGTAATCTTTTTTGGAGTAATCTTTGTTACTTTGAGAATATTTGAAATATCATCAATTAATAATTTTAATAATTCTTCGGATTGAATGGCAGATGCATTGACATTTTCTGCAGAGAATTCTGGCCATTGAGATGTTGATACTAGCTTAGAATACCCTAGTTTTTCCCATATTTCTTCTGCAATATGGGGTGCAAATGGTGATAGCATTGCCACTCGTGTAGAATTTATCTGGTGTAAAATTCCTGAGATGTTCTCTCTGTTTTTTGCATTTACTCTTTTCATATACCAGCTCAAATCCGATTCAAATGAAAACAAAATGTCATGTAGGGCTTCTCGTAATCTCATTTTTTCAATAGATGATGTAACCTCAGAGATCATGCTTTGAGTTTTAGATAAAATCCATCTGTCTTCTGCTTCCAGGATGTCGCTTTTTTCAGATTTGAGCCTAGAACACTCGTTGTATAATGCTTCTAGCTTATTTTGAATTCCTGAAACTGACTCCATATTAAAATCCGCATCTTGTAGTAATTCTGCTGAGATTATTATTGCCAGTCTGATGGGATCTGCTCCATAATCTTGGATTGCTTTTCGCAATGGTATGATGTTTCCCATACTCTTTGACATTTTAGAGCCATTCATCAAAACAGAACCATTAACTACAATTTCTTTGGGCCAATTGCTTTTAGAAAATATTGCAACATGGTTTAGTACAAAAAATGTCAAGTGATTTGGAACTAAATCACGTCCAGAGTGTCTTGAATCTACTGGATAAAAATACTGGAATTCTTTTTTGATTTCATTTATTATATTCTCCGACATTCCAGTAATTGTCGAGACCTTATTTACATCACCAGTATCCAAGAAAATATAATCAAAGAATTCTTTGGATAATTTTTCTGCTTTTAGTGTTTCATTGTTTACAAATTTTGAAATTGTATAGTATGCCATGTAGATTACAGAATCTGAAAGACTCTCTACAATCCAGTCTTTATCCCATGGTAGTTTTGTTCCTAGTCCGTGTTGTCTTGCACATGCTCTTTCTCGTAGCCATCCAATAACATAGTTAAACTCTGATCTAATCTCTTGCGGTAAAATATTCATTTCATCAAAGCACTTGGTAGCTAATTCTTTCCAGTCTTTATCTCCATAATTTAGGAACCATTGATTATTGAGAACTTTGACAACGCATTCTGCTCCACATCTGCATCTTACTGGGGTGTTTGTTAGTTCTAGTAAAATATCTGCATGTTTATTTTCAATTAACCATTCTTTAATGGTGTCTTTTGCATATGCTACTTTTATTCCAGCAAATCTCTCTGTGTTTTGTTTTAGCTTTCCACCGTAGAATTCTTTTCCATATACTTCCTTTGTTGCCTCTTCTAATTTTGGATCACTTTGATCTTTTACTCCGAATCTCTCAACTGCTTCTTTGGCTGGATTATCGCCATACACCTCAGTCTGAATAATGGATATGGGCATGATTTTGTTTACTAGTGAGGCTAATTTAGGCTCAATTTTTGCTTTTTTGAGGTCCTCCAATGCCTGATGATCAAATGGTGCATGTGCTGGAACTGACATGACCATTCCAGTTCCTGTTCCACTCTCAACAAAACTTGCAGGAAGCATCACAATTGATTCATTTCTATGTGGAACTATTGCTGATTTTCCAATTAATTCTGACCCCTTTATCTCGCCATCATATGTTATTTTTTTATCCAAAAATTCTAGTTTGTATGCACATTCTTTACTTACAATCCATTTTTCATCATCCACTGTAATTTTTTTGTAAGTGATTTCTGGATTTACCCAGAGATTTACAACTCCAAAAATTGTTTCAGGTCTCAGTGTTGCAGTTGGAATGATATAATCCTCGAATTTGAATTTGATCAAAATATATTCTGTAAAATCTGGTTCCACATCACCAAGTGTGTCGTGTTGTGATACAGGGTTTTGATCTTTTGGACACCATCCAACTGGATGTGATCCTTGAATGATTAGGTTTTTCTCTCGTAATGTATTGATTTGCCATTCGATGAATTTACTATACACAGGATCAATTGTAGTAAATTCTCTTCTCCAGTCAATTGAATATCCCATCTCTATCATTCCAGCTTTAATTTCCTGATGGAAATAACTTGCAATTTTCACTGGTTCTACAAATTCTTTGATTGCATTTTCTGGAACCCCATACAAATTTTTTAGATTACTGATTAGTTCTTTGTCATTTGCTTCTACTCTTTTTGCCATTCCTAATATCGGAGTTCCAGTATAATGAAATCCCATTGGAAATAAGACATTGAATCCTTGCATACGGTAAAACCTTGCATGAACATCAGCCAGTGTGTATGTTCTACCATGTCCTATATGTTGAGGTGAATTTGGATAAGGATATGCTACAGTAATGAATTTTTTTGGCTTATCATTTGGATTTGTCTCAAAATCTTTATTTTCATTCCACTTTTGTCTCCACTTTGCTTCAATTTCTTTCCAGTTTATTTTCATATTATACTTCTCATCCTAAAACCATTGATTTTGCTTTGTTAATTGCTTCATCTTTTTTAGATGTGTCTTTTCCTCCACCCTGAGCAAATTTTGCATCTCCTCCACCAGCTCCTCCTAGAATTTCAGCCACTGATTTGGCTATATTTCCAGCATTTTTACTCTTTAATGCCTCTTCTCCAGAGTATACTATAATTCTGATTGTAGGTCCTGTCTCAAAAATGCCAACATATGTTGTCTTTGGATTGTCTTTTACTAGTCTTTTTCCAAAATTGATATGGAAAAATTCATCATATTGATCACTGGATGTAAAACAAAATTTTATGGAATTTGTAATATGTATCTGAATTTCATCAATTGTAGTTGTACCGTCATTATGTGTAGAAACTTGCTCAAGTAAAACTGGAATTTTCTCTCTTGCTTTTTGTTTTCGTTCCTCTCTTTGTATTTGCATCTGTTCTTTTTGTGCTGACTCTTCTACATTTTTTATCTCATCTATCTCTTTTTGTTTAATATAATCAAGAGCTGTTTGCCCCGATACAAACTCAATTCGTACAACGCCATCTTGAATTCTTTTTGTTTTTGTTATTTTTATGATCTCTATGTCTCCCGTTTTTTTAACATGTGTTCCACCACAAGCCTCTACATCAAAATCTTTAATGGATACAATTCGAACTGACTTTACAGGTACAACTCCACCCTGGTATATTCTAAATCCATATTTTTGCTCTGCAGTACCTCTATCAAAATTATCGATGGAGACTGGAATATTTTGTTTAACCACTGAATTTGCAACTTTTTCGATTTCTTTTATTTCATTTTCACTAAGAGGTGAATGATGAGTGATGTCTAATCTTGCATGATCTGCTTCTTTAAATGCAGAATGTTGCCAAATCCATGAACCCAAAACACTTCTTGAAGATGAATTTAAGATATGTGTGCTGGTGTGATTTTTTGTAATGTTTTCTCTACGTAGGGAATCCACTTTACACTTTACTCTGTCTCCTTCATTTGGAATTCCTCCTTCTAATTCATGTACTACAATACCGCCATGTTTGTTGACATCCATTACTTTGTAGTTAGCAATAGTTCCATGATCTGGTTCCTGACCACCACCTCTTGCATAAAATGATGTTTTATCCAACACTACTGATTTATCAAAGACTCTGAGAACTTTGGCCTCAAATTCCATCGGATCATCTTTGTAAAACAACATGTCCGTTTCTGGAAGATCATCTAATGGCAGTTTTTCTACTTTATTTTTCTTCTCAGATTGATGCAAATCTGATAATTTGGCATAGAAAGTTGATGGAATTTCTGATATTACGTCAAGCTCTTTTAGATAATCTGGTGTAATTCCATCTGATTCGTACATTGTGATTAATTCATCTACAGTAGGTGGTTTTCCTTTTCCTTTGAGTTTTGATGCAACTTTTTCCATTCTTGATTTTGATTCTTCATATCTTCCAGCTTCTATTTTGAGAATTGTTTTTACATCTTCTCTGCTTGAATTTAGTTCTGGATATGTTTCTTTTAGATAATCAATATGTGCATCAATTAGTTCATCTAAATCTAATTTCAAATTCATTCTATTCATTGTTGCAATGACTCTGCGCAAAATCATTCTTAGGTTGTATCCTCCACCTACATTACTTGGGAGAGCACCATCAGAAATTGCAAATATTAAGGTTCTAAGATGATCTGCAATTAAATAAATTCCTTCTAGTGGTGTAATGATTCGATTTACTTGATCGTCTGTTAATCCTACTTTCTTTATTGCATGTTTTCTAACATCGATTAGATCCTCAAAATTTTCTAAACCCTTTGCAATTTCTGTAAAGTATCTTCTTAGTAATTCTGTATCGGAATTAATTCCTATTTTTTGAAATAATTTATTTGTGATTGGACCAAAACAGCAATCATATGCAGTTGGGGTTCCCATCGTAATCCATGCAAACCTTTCTAGACCTGCCCCCATATCGATAATTTTCTGATCAAGTGTTGTATGCTTTCCCAACTCTCCTTGAAATTCAGTAAACACGGCATTGCCAATCTCTAATCCCTTGACAAAATATTCTAATGATGAACCAAAAGAGCCTCCACCTGCCCAAACATCTTCAACAAACACGACTTCTTCTTTTTTTATGCCAAATTGATTCGTTAATAGCCTAAAGTCCAAATCTACACATTTGTCTTTCCAATATCCTTGAGAATTTGGAATACTGTGTTGTCCAATCATACAAAAACTAGAAAAATGTCTTCCAGTTACTCCGACATTTTCTAAATCCTTGAATCTTAAACAAGTTTGTGGCACAACTAGTGGGTTTGCAGGAAACTCAAAGACAACTTTTGAACCCATTATTCTTTGAAAATCTACAATAGATGCAATTGTAAAGTACAGATCATCTCGCCATCTACAAACAACTGGATATCTTGAAACTGATGTGTGACCGTTTTTCACAAAAAATGATTCTACTTCTTTCCAAGCCCGTGTATAGTCAAATCTCTTTGCAGTTGGGGGATCTCCGATAAACGAATATGTATCATCTGCATCATCTGGACATAACTCTCTTCCAGAATCTAAAGTCCAGAAGAATCTTTTGCATTTTAAGCATGATTTTCTGACAAATCCTTGCTCTTCAAATAATTTAACCTTGTAGTATCTGTCTGGGTCAGATGAGAATTCCCTTAGAATTTCTTTTTTATCCAACGATGAACATCTCTTAGTCTGATATTAAGAATTATCGATTAATAATTCATTAAATATAATCTAACTTGGACTAATAACCCCTAAAACCCTAATCAGAAACTAGTTTTTCTTTACTGCATCATATTTTGATAATTCAGAATTCCATACTATCTTGACATATGGGTCAAACTCGTATGTGTCTGCAAATTTCTTTACATTTTCTTTGTGAACATCAGCTAATATTTTTAGAGCTGCTATCTTTTCTTTTAGGATATTTTCCTGTGTTGAATCATATTTTTTTCTTATTTGTATGATTTTGGTGCTAAGCTCCTCTTTTGTCATGCCCGGACGCTCGCTCTGATCCTTTATTGCACTTTTTTCGTCATTTTTTGATTGTGCTAATGCATCGGCATATTTTTTATCATATTTCTCTTTTAGTTCTGCCTGTTTTAATGCAAGATCATCATCAAATTCTTCTAGTTTTTGGTTTATTTCTTGAATTATTGCCGATACATCCTTGTCCTGAATTTTATCTAAAATGTATGATTGCGGATCATGATCTTCTGCAATACCTTGTACTATCCATGAATCTGCAGTTTTTTGCAGTACACATGAATATTTTCCAGACTCTAAAGCATAGACTACTGTTAATCCTTCATCACATTTTGTTAGTGGAGTTACCGAATCGACATTAGATGCTGTAGAGTTTCCAGTGATTTCTCCCATTCCGTGTCGTATCCACATTTCTGCAGTTGACATTGAAACACAGACATAGTCATTTGCATGAAACCTATACACTACAACAGATCCTTTTCTACACTCTGTATTTGGAGTTGTTTTTCCTAAATCATCCCATGATATTGCATCATCAGGGTTTGCTTGTAGATATGCAGGATTTGTTCTATAATCCTCATAGTATTTTCGTAGTTGTTCTCCAGTTATTGGAGTTTCAATAAACTGTCCTTCTTTGTTAAACATAATCTGTTGATTGTAATATGCCAAATTGTGATTTACATTAAAGATGCTGTTTGCCTCAATTAGCTCTATTCGTTTTGTTTCTGCTGCTTTAAGATATGCTTGACGTGCTTCTTTTAGCGAACCGCCACTTGCTAAAACTTTTTTTAGTGCATCTCGTCCTGCATCGACTTTAATTTGATGAAATTCAAACTGATCCCAAAAGACTTCTTTTACCTGTGGGTCTTGGACTTTATCTACAAATCGTGAAAAAGAGTTTTTTGGTGAGTAATATTCCCATAATGCTTCCCACTCATTGAGATCCTGATTTAGCTTTTCAAGTGCCTGTAATCTTTTTGCCTCTAGCTCTTTTTTAGCTTCTAGTGCTTCATAGTTTTTCTCTTCTAGTTCTTTAATCCACTTTTTTGTCTGCTCTATTTTTTTTAAAATGTCTTGTGCAACTGGATTGTTTGCAAGATCATCTGATAGGGTAACTTGCTCGCTTGTTTCAGATTGTGCAAAGGAATAGTTTACTGAAATTACCATTAATCCAAAAAGACACGCATAGATTATGCTATTCACAAAAAATTGATCTACCATCATTATTTAAGATATACTGAGAAATTATACGTCAGTATCCCTTAATCATCTTGTACAAACTCTTGCATCATTAATCCAAATTATGGCTGATAAAACTCTCCAGTAATTTTAGAATCAATGCTATCTACAGAATTAAATATTGAAGATGTCACAGTACCGTAATCTTTGTGCTCAACAGTGATATCCACATAATATGATGTTCTAGAAACATCATTTATAACAGTCTTAAAATTTGAAGTAAAAAAAGTTCCAGAAAATATTTCTTTTTCACTAGTTCTAATTACTACATTAGTGCTTTTTGTATTCCCAGTAGCGTCTGAATATTGTAATAATACATCCCCATTAGATTGTTGAATCATCGACAAATCCAGTTTCTCATAAACAACGTGTGGATAGTTGGATTCAACACTTGAATCAGTATCTAGGGGGTTTGTTGATTGAGTTGTAGGTGTTATTGGTTGAGTTGTAGGTGTTATTGGTTGAGTTGTAGGTGTTATTGGTTGAGTTGCAAGTTCATCAGTAGGTTTTTTGAATATATCGTCAATGCTCTTTGCTGGGTTTATTTGAGATATTTTTTCAGTTAATAGATCCTTTGAAGACTCTTTTGCACTGTTTATTTGGCTACCGATTTTATCACTGGTTTCATCCGCTATTTTGACTGATGAGTCAAGACCGTTTTCAATTGATTCTGTTGTTTTAATTCCTAAGTTATTTGCATCCTCCCTCATAGGCTCAATTACATTACTGGAGATGTTAGGAAATATACCATTAATTTCTGATGAGAACATAAACACTCCTAGAGCCAAAATAGAGGCTATTACAATTATCTTTATGAGCATGTGTTATTGATCTAAAAAATATGTTTTAGACTGCAAGTCAAAAAAAATTACTGGCAAGCTAAAACACTAAATGTCCTTACACGTCAAAGTTCTACAAATAGACACTTTCAGAATAAAACGCTGGCAATTGATTCTGATTTCAAAAACATTTGCTAACTTGTTTTAGTTTTGTAATGGATATAACTGAAGATAATTACGTCTGGTTTGATACCAATAAATACACTCCATAATGCATTCTAATCATGTTTGGAAAAAAGCCTGCATTAAGAGAAGGAGTCCATGTTTTCTCTACTAAAAAAAATGGAGAATTTTATGATTTTATCTTTGGTGTGGTAACTGGGGTCGATGGAAGAAAAGTTGGCATTAACGGAATAATTGTAAATCCTGTTGGTCTCAAAAACAAAATTTCTCAAGGTAAAACAGGTGTTAGGTCTACTGAAATTCTTGAGCATCCAACACCTGATAATGTTGTATTGGCTCTAGTGTACAGAGTTGAACATGAAAATTATGCTGAAGTCATAGATTTGGATAAGGACAAATGTGATTTAATTCCACCAAAAGTTTATGCAATGCTGGATGGTTGGATTCGTGAATCTCTTCCAGAATTAATTAACAATGTGTTGTCATTACCTGAAGGTTCTGAAAGAGATGAGGCAAAACGCGTTTTAAGACATAGAATGGATACACTTGTAGATAAGCATCTAAAAAGAACGCTCTATTCTGTTTGTAGAAGTCTGAAAATACTCAACTAGAATTTCTGTTTTTGATAGAACTTGAAAAAGATGATTCTCCGTTAATTGATGGTTATCAGATTTATCATAATTACGTTAGACCACATATGGGATTAGATGGAAAGACACCTGCTGAAGTATGCGGCATTAAAGTTGAAGGAAAAAATAAATGGGTGACGCTTATCCAAAACGCAAAACTTGACTAAATACTTGTGTACTTTTTGTCAGCAAGGCTTTAAAAATCTGAAACTATATTAATATAATACAATTGAAAAAAGATGAAGATAAAATGACTGATGAAAGAAGAGAGATTTTAGAAGAAGTAGTAGAAAAAACCTTGAGGAAGAATAAGGCGGTATTTGATAGACTACACGAAATTTAATGAACAGTCTAGAAATCGACGAAATTATACATATTCACGACATAGTAGCAAAGAAGTTTGATACTCCTATTGGTATTTTGAATAAAGGTTTACTCGATTCCATAGCATGCAGACCAGACATACAAATTGGTGATCAATATCCCTATGACAGTATTTTTAAAAAAGCTGCAAGTTTGATGGAAGGTATAATTCGATTACATCCGTTTGCAGATGGAAATAAAAGAACTGCACTTCTTACAACTGTTTATTTTTTAAAATTAAATGGCTATGGAATTGTGTTACCATTAAGTTCAGTAAGATATTCAGTACAAATTGCAAAAAATAATGACATTAGTCAAGAGGTAACCGAGAAATTAATAAGGAATATTTCAATATGGTTAAAAAACCATTCTGGAAAAACTAAACAAGAATTTCAAGCGAAACATTTTATTTATTTGAACATTCCATATTCTTTTCTATTATTTATTGCAAAAATTGGATTTAAGAAATATGCAGTTGAAAAAGTAAGTAACTGGATGGCTTTTGATATATATCCTGAATATGTGAAAGAAGCAAATCAAATTGCGGATTTCCTAACTGAAAGTATGGAAAGTGCAAATTCCTTATTTAAAGATGATTAACTAAAAAGTGTATTGAGTAATTAATTCAAGAATTTTTTCAGTAAGATTTGTAATTCAGCAACCGACAGGTAACAAAGAGAAAACAACCGACAACGAAACAGTACCTAATTTCACCATAGTTTTATATTATGCCCTAAGAAAATCTCGATACAATGGAATACGTTTATGCTGCTTTACTTCTTCACAAGCTACAAAAAGAAGTTAATGAAGCAAACATCAGCTCAGTTGTTAAAGCATCTGGCGCTGCAGTAAATGACGCTCAAGTAAAAGCACTAGTTGCAGCTTTGGCCGATGTTAACATCGAAGAAGCAATCAAAGCCGCACCTGTAGCAGTAGCAGCAGCCGCTCCGGCAGCCGCAGCAGCAGGTGAAGCAAAGAAAGAAGCACCAGTTGATCACAGTAAAAGCGAAGAAGCCGCAATGGAAGGTCTCTCTTCTCTATTTGGCTAGACAACCTTTATTTTTTCAATTTAATTTTGGTTTTTATTTACATCAATGTTAATTAACAATTATTCATTTTTCATTTTAATTGGTTGATTTTTCAATTCCCGCTCAAGTTTTCATTTACATTCTAGATTTGTTTGGTACAATGGCTTTTGCAGTAACTGGTGCGTTTAAGGCAATTGAGCATAAATCCGATATTGTTGGAATTTTACTATTAGCAACAATTACCGGTGTTGCTGGTGGTACAATGCGGGATGTTATCATGGGGCAATTCCCAAATTCTTTATCTGATCCTGTATATGTGATAATTACTGTTCTATCCGGCGTTGCTATTTTTTTCTTGTACTCTCATCTCAAGAAACACTGGAATCTGTTTTTGAAATTTGATGCTATTGGATTGGGAGTTTTTACAATAATTGGGGCAACATTTGCTTATAATTTAGTTGGATTGAATTTCCTAGCAATAATGTTGGCAGGAATACTTACTGCCGTAGGTGGTGGAATACTACGAGATGTCTTTGTTACTCAAGTTCCAATAGTTTTTGTCAAGGAATTTTATATTTCAGCAAGTTTTATTGGTGTTGTTGTTTTTTACTTTACATTATATTTTGGAGGGGAACTATACTCTGCAACAATTTTGGGAATTTCTCTAACTACAACATTAAGATTGATTGCAATGAAATTCAACTGGAATCTTCCCAGAGCTAAAGGAAGTCTGGATTAAGATGCTGTGTAGTCTTTTGCTTTAGTCGAGACAGATTTAGCTTGACTATGGGCTTTCTGTAGTATTTGTTCCTTGGTTTCATCTGTCATGAATCCTGATTCAACAGATACAGAACGTGCAGATTGAGCAGCTTTGATGAGAATTTGGTTAATGTTCTCCGCAGTTACATATGCTGCTTCAATAGATAGTGAAATTGCTTCTTGATGGAATTGAGTAAATGCATTTCTTACTTTTGCAACATCTACGATCATCTCTTCTGCTGCATATTTCAAACCCTCTTCTAATGCAGTATAAAGTGAAATTCCTGCTTCTACTGGTTTGATATCTAGTTTACCAAGTAGTGCGGCTAATTTTTCATTGATTGTTTCTCCTTTCTTTACTGGGGTGGTATCTTTTTGAATCCAAATTGTACCCTGATCAATCTTTGTTGGGATTCCTGCCTCTTTGAATTCTGTAAGCATTGGTCCTGGTGCGATTCCTGTGTTTTTTGCTGGCACGACAATGTCTACACTTGCAATATCTCCACCTCTTGCTGCCATCATAATTTTATTTTTTGACAGTAACACATTTAGCTTAAATGGTGACATGTTGGTAAACAGGAAAAGACATTGACCTGTGAGTTCTTCTGAAATTCCTTTGATTCCTGCAATGTTTAGTTTTTCTAATGCCTTTTGTGCAACTCTGTCTTTTACACATACAAACTCAACGTCACCTTTGAGTGCTTTTCTTAGTGGAAGAATTTGTGATGCTCTAACTTTGTTTATTTTAACGATAGCTATAACTTTGTATTTTTTTGGAATTTCGAGTAATTGCTGATACATCTGAGCTTTTCTTTTTGGATATGTTGTTCTATTTTCATGCATTCTTCTTTCTGACCTCTTCTATTTGTTTGACTGGTTTGCCCATTGTAGTTTTTATGATTACTCTTTTGAGATTCTTTTCACCACTTGGTAATTTCTTTTCTACTGCACTTAACACTGCATGTGCATTAATTGCCAAGTCTGCATTTTCCATTGATTCGTCTCCTATTTTGCATGACATGGCCAATGATGCTCTTGATCTAACTTTGATTGATGATCTAAATCTTTGTAAAAATGATTCAACTGAAGCATTAAATGGAACTGGGGTTGGCATTTTTCCTCTTGGACCTAAAAGCTGACCTAACACTTTACCAACTACTGGCATGATTTGAGTATCTGCTAAAAAGAAATCATATTTGTTAATGAATTTTCTAGACGCTCTTTTGTTTGCTGCAAATCTATCTAATTCCTCTGATCCTACAACTGCATCTGCTTTTGCTTCCTTTGCTTTTTGACCCATATCTCCAGTAGCCATAATGCATACTGTAGCTGGTGAACTGGTTTTTGGAAGTTGTACCACTTCGTTAAGTGCAAAGCCTTTTTTCACATCAATATCTTTGAAGACAATTATCATTTCTACTGATTGTTTGAATTTCCTTTGTTTAGTGCTAGTCTTGGCCTGCTTAATCATTTCTTCCAGCTTAGCCTCTGTAATCATTATGAAGATTTCCGAGAAAGCCTACTTAAAATCGTTTAGAGGCTATGAATTGTGATTCTTGTATTATTTTAAAAATTTACACTTTTTGAAGGTTATATTTGTAATTCCAAAGTAAAATTCCATCTGAACTTACATTTATTAAATCATCAAGCCAATTTTCGAGCACATTGCAGCGATTTGATGAACTTGATATGAAATTGCTTTTTGAGCTAACTAAAGATGGTTCTATTTCCGTACCTGCACTGTCAAAAAAACTTGGAATCAACGCATCTGTTCTTTATAGCAGGATAAAACGATTAATGAAAAAAAAATTAATTAAAAAATTTACCGTAGTAATAGATGACTCTCTTTTAGGAATAGGTGTCAAGGCATCTGTTGGAATCAACAGGGATCCAAAGCTTAAGGATAATATTCATAAAAAGATGATGGAAACCCCCGAAGTCATATCTATCTCCGAAGTAACTGGTAGGTTTGATATTATTGTCAATGTCCATGCAAAAAATTTGGAGGCACTGCATTCCATAGTTATAGAGAAAATAGGAAAAATTGATGGTATTATAAACACAGAAACCTTTGTAGAGTTGCAAAAAACCGATAAAGATCCAGTTTATTCTATCTTGTAATTTATTTTAGTTTTGCATCCCACTTGCCTTCATTAATTTCGGCAGTGATCTCTTTTGGAGACTTTCCTTCAATCTTAATTCCAAGTGATGAGCATGTTCCGATTATTGTTTTTGCAACAGACTTTAGTGAAGATGCGTAGGATTTCTCTAGTTTTGTATTTGCAACTTTGATTACAGAATCTATGGTTATATCGCCTACCCATGTTGATCCTGCAGTTCCTGTTCCTTTTTGGATTCCTGCCTCTTTTAGCAATAATGCAGCTGCAGAAGGAATTCCTATCTCTATCTCCCATTTTTTTGTATCAGGATAAACAGAAACTGTTACTGGCACTTTCATTCCTTCAAAGTCTTTTGTCTTTTCATTAATTGCCTTGATTATTTCCATAATGTTGACTCCTAATGGCCCCAAAGCTGGACCTAGTGGTGGACCTGCTGAAGCAGCTCCGCCAGTTACAAGTGATGATACTTTTTGTGCTTCTACCATGTTTATCAGCTTTATATGAAAAATTTAATCCTTCCTAAGACTCACTTGATAATTTTAGATAGTTGGCGTCGACAGTTACTGGTAGTTGATAAGATGCGTCTAATAGAACTACAGTTGCTTCTTCTTTGTCTACATCTATTCTAGTGATTGTGGCTTTCATTCCTTTGAATGGACCGCCTGTGATCTCAACTATGTTATCTACTGCTAATTGTGAAACTGTGGATTTCTTTATCAAATATCCTTCAATGTCTTTAAACTCTAATTCTCCTCTGAGTTGACCGCGAATATGTCTAACTCCTTCTACTGCCATGTATGCATCGCTGGGATTTATTGCCTCAATTACAACATATCCTTTTAGATTATCTACTAGTAATACTGACTGGATGTTGATTTTGTTGGCATTTGCTTTTGCCTCTAATAGTCTCATGACTACTTTTTCTTGACCTCCAGTGGTTCTTATTGCAAAAAGATGAGATTTAATTTCCTCGGACAATTTTATCTACCAAATGTAATTACAGAAAAGACAAACTGAATTGTAAAGCCAATAGCACCAACTCCTGCAATTCCTATTAACACTAATCTGAGATGCTGTTGATACTCTTCACGATCTGGCTTTTTAGCCATTTTCAAAGTATTAGCCATATTTTTTAAAGTCTGCTTAGGGTTCATTGCTGGAAATTAATAAGGTGTCCTTATATCTCTTATCTCATGGAACTACTAGTCGCATACCGTGATGACCCTGCGGGATATAATATGGCAAAATTTCTTTCTCAAGAAATGACACAAGACGGTGAAATTTATCGAGGCAAGTACTATGATTTGCTAATAATTCCAACTCCTGCAATTTCTGCTGATTGGCTAGAAGAAAAATATGATTATGATGGATTTATTTTTCTCTCAAAACATGCTGCAGAGTCTGGTGTTTTAGCTCTTACTTGTCATAGCACTGGTAATTTTTCAGAAGCCAAATTCGGAGGAAATGACAGACAAATAGCAATTCCTCATCCATATATCCAAAAAGAATATCTTCAAACACTCTGGAAAAATAAATCCCAATTCTCAGATTTTCAAATTACAATCGAAGCCACACATCATGGACCTACTGCATTGACTAAACCTGCTATATTCATTGAAATTGGTACAACAGAAAAACAATGGACCGATGTTTCTTTGTGTAATTCAGTTGCTGTTTTAGTACACAGAGTAATGACTAAAACTATCAAGCCATCTCCTGTGGCAATTTGTTTTGGAGGCACACATTACCCTGATAAATTTACCAAGGAATTACTAGAAGGAAAATTTGCACTTGGAACTGTTGTGCCAAAACATGCACTAGATAATATTGATGAAGATTTATTTTTGCATATTTTAAAGCAAAATAAAATGGCAAAAACTGCTCTTTTGGATTGGGGAGGACTTGGATCAAACAAACAAAAGTTAATTAATTTTTTAAATAACACTGATCTTGAGGTAATCAAACTTTGAATCTTGATAAAAAAATTTATAAAAAATTACTTGAAGTACCTAAAGGAAAAATAACCACATATGGTGAACTGGCAAAAGCTGTTGGTTTGAAAAATGGACAAAGAGCAGTTGGTAAAATCATGAACAAAAATCCTTACCCAGTAATAATTCCCTGTCACAGAGTTGTAAAATCTGATGGTAAAGTTGGTGGATATGCATATGGTGAAGAGATTAAATCTGATATGTTGACTAGAGAAGGAATTGTAATAAAGAATGGTAAAATTTTGGATTTAGAAAATATTATTTATCGATTCTAACTTTTTCTCTTGGAAATAGTTTCTTCCATTAATAATCTCAGGTGGGCTTTGTTTCTTACAGTGTTTCCGCCTACTTTTTTGTATAGTATCCAAAATTCTGGATTTGTGAGTTCTTTTCTATCTTTGGCAATTTTTAGCAATCTTCTTAATGCGCGAACTTTGGCAACGTAGACACTTTTCTTTCCAACTCTTGCACCTTTCGTACCTTGTTTTGACCCTTGTGTTGTTCCCCTTTTATTTTTTTGAGCTTTTTTATTATGTGCTCTTCCTCGTGAAGTTCCAACAATTGATTTTATTTTGATTTTTTTTGCTGTAATTAAACTACGAATATTTGCTCTTGTAATTGCGTCAGCTACATCATCTAGGTGATCTGAATCAAATTTTACTCTGTGAATTCCAACACCGGTAACTCGTGCTACCAGTCTTTTTTTAGCTCTAAGATTTACTACCACTTGCACTCACTCTCGCATTAAAAACTTTGAATTTACTTTCCATTGCTTTTGCAATTATTTCTTTTCTTTTTCTAGTACCAACACCGTGTCCAAATCTTACTCCATCTGTTTTTGGGTTTAGTTTTTCCAAATCACTTAATGTATGAACTAAATTATCTGTATATCCTGAAGGATGTAATCCTTTTGCCTCTTTTGGTCCTCCATAACCTACTTTGACAAGTCCAGGACGACCTCTACTTTTTTGTTTTCTTTGATGATGATCAATTCCTTTTGGTTTTCTCCAATTTGTCTGTAGTCTAACATAACGCCAGCTTTCTGGTCTGATAAATTCTGGATTATGCTCTTTAGCTTCTTGTCTTTTAGCTAACTTCTCTTTATTGATCGGCATCAGTTTGATTATTGAAATTTTAAATAAATACGTTCCTAGATGAAAAAAAATCCTCTGATAGGAAAGAGATAATAAGGAAAATTAAGGCGGATCGAAATATCTCATGATTAAGCCTGGGATTATTATAATAATTGTTGATGGGGGTTACTTCCTCTGACCGAAATAGTAGGTCCTGCTAAAACTGATAAATTTTTATCACAAATACAAGATTTTGGAATAAATCCATCAAAAATAAGTCGTAATTTGAGCGTAGATGATCTAGTCAAAGCTGCCGTCACTAGAAACGAAGGAGTGATAAATTCAACTGGTTCTCTTTCTGTAAATACTGGAAAATACACTGGAAGATCTCCTGATGATAGATTCATTGTGTATGATGATAAAACCCGTAACACAGTTGATTGGGGAAAAATTAATCACCAATTTGCAAGTGACAAATTTGAAAAAATTCTTGAAAAAATGAAACGTTTTGTAGATGGAAAAGATCTTTTTGTATTTGATGGATTTGTAGGTGCAGACAAAGAAAATCGACTATCTATTAGAGTAATCAATGATCATGTTTGGCAAAGTCTCTTTGCAAGACAATTATTCATAAGACCATCAAAAGAAGAATTGGAGAATCATGAACCAGAATTCACTGTAATGTGTATTAATGATTTTGAGGCAATACCCCAAGTTGATGGTACTACATCAAATGTTTTCATATTGATTGATTTGACTAGAAAAATTGTTTTGATTGGCGGAACTCAATATGCCGGTGAGATGAAAAAATCCATGTTTGGTGTAATGAATTTTCTCTTGCCTGACCGTGGTGTATTTCCAATGCACTGTTCTGCAAATATTGGGAAAAGTGGTGATACTACTTTGTTTTTTGGGTTATCTGGTACTGGAAAAACTACTCTTTCAGCTGATCCTAATAGAAGATTAATTGGAGACGATGAACATGGTTGGTCTGATAATGGAACATTCAACTTTGAAGGAGGATGTTATGCAAAATGTATCAATCTTAGCCAAGATGCAGAGCCTGAAATCTGGAACGCAATAAAACCTGGGGCGGTGCTAGAAAATGTTGTACTTAATGGCAATACTCCTGACTATGACGATAACAGATTAACTGAAAATACACGTGTCGCATACCCACTGGATTACATCCCAGGTGCAGTAATTCCAAGTGTAGGCGGGCATCCAAAAATAATTGTATTTCTAACTGCAGACGCTTTGGGTGTTTTACCACCTATCTCTAGACTAACAAAAGAAGGTGCAATGTATCATTTTATGTCTGGTTACACTAGTAAACTAGCTGGAACTGAACGAGGAATCAAAGAACCAAAATCTGTATTTTCTGAATGTTTTGGAGCACCATTTATGCCTAGACCTGCATCTGTTTATGCCAAGCTACTTGGAGAAAAAATTACTGAACACAATACCGTTGTTTATCTTGTTAATACAGGATGGTCTGGTGGACCATACGGTATTGGTACAAGAATCAAGATAAAGTATAGTCGAGCAATGGTTACTGCTGCACTTACTGGTGCTCTTGATACGATAAAGTATCGGCATGATGATTTATTCAATCTAGATATTCCAGTCGAAGTTCCAAACGTTCCATCTGAAATACTTGATCCAAAAAATACTTGGTCAGATAAAGACTCATACAAACTTTCTGCAAAAAAACTAGCTCAGATGTTTGTTGAGAATTTTAAGAAATTTCATAATGTTTCCCCCAAAATACTAAATGCAGGTCCTAAATCTTAATCTGCAGATGTTTTTCTTATTGCTATAACTCCAACAATTCCCACAATTATGGCAATTCCTGAAACTATTACTATTTGTTTTTCTGGAATATCTAATAATTCAAACTCATTCTGATCTTCATTTATTGAATTAATTTCAATAGTATTATATGCATCAAAAGTTTTTCCATCCACTTTGATTTTTGCGTCAATCCAATATTCGCCATTTTCATTGACTCTTATTGATGCATCTCTTTCTGGAGTTGCTGTGATGGTTTCTGTTTTTCCATCTTTACTGTTTATCACTGAAATTTTTGCAAAACTCCATTGCTCTGGATGATAAATTGTAAAGTTAAGTTTATCATCTTTTTGATTTACAGAAATTGAACCTTCAGTATAATGTATTAAAAAAGGAATTACATATTTTATATCCTCATGATTCACGATTATTTTTCCTTCATGTTCTCCATAATTTTGTCCAAGAATTTTTATTTTAATTCCCAAGTTATTTTCTTCTAAACTATGTGTAAATTGTATGAATTCTGGTCCTTCAAATCTTACTTGAAAATTTTCCAGCGTTCCTTCTAGCAGTTTTAATTCTAATTGTTTTTGAACAATTGGATTATCTGAAGATAAATTAATCACAAAGTTTGGTGGCGTGATGATTAATTTTGCCTGAAAAGCCTTTGCAATATTTAGCCTGCCCGAACCTGAATCATTTAATGAAAATTCTTGGCCATAGGCATCAGAAACAGGCTCAGTTGTAGTCAACAGCAATGACCTGATTTCATGATGATGTATGTTGGGATATTTCTCAAGCAATAATGCAGCTGCTCCACTCACATGCGGTGCTGCAAAACTTGTACCGCTAGTGAAATTATATCCTCCATTGCTTTGTGTTGTATTGATATATGCACCTGGAGCTACAATGTCTGGTTTTATGTAAAATGGTGAAACTGGTCCTCTTGAACTAAAATGTGCAACAAAATCTGGATTATAAAAAAGATGTAAACTGGCTTTATTTTCTTCTTGAAGTGATTCTTTGATTTCTAATCCTTCTTCTCTGTCAATTGATACTACTGGAATTTGTGGTTTATAGTCTGATTCCACAAATTCATGTATTAATTCACCAAGAAAAATTCCTGGTTCATTATTGTACACTATCAAAGCTTTTGCCCCTGCCGTTGCTGCATTTTTTTCTTTTGTAGAAAAATACAAAAGATCTCCCTTGATATCACTTCCTCTTTCTACAAGAAGAATTGAGTCTGTTGCGTTAATATCTCTAAGATCTATTTCTTTTCCATATCCTCCAAAGATTATTTTGCCGACAATTGGCTCATTTAATTTTGAAGACCCCACCATGGGAATTACTGTATATGGTTTTTCATTAACTTCTAATGTTGCAACTAAACTTGATGTCAAATTATTATACGTTGCACCGACTGTAACCGAACCGTAATTTCTTCCTGGGCTACCAATTGTTTGCGGTGTTGGACCATCATTTCCAGCAGCAACTACAACAAAAATTTCTTTTTCAAGCGCTCTATTTACAGCATGTTCAATACTTGAATTTGTTTTGTTTACTCCTAGACTGATATTGATTATATCTGCACCATCTTCAATTGATTTGTCTATTGCTTTTATGATCAAGTCTGATGATACTGCTTCACCGTTCTCTGAAACTTTGTATGCTAAAATTTTTGCTTTTGGAGCTACTCCTACTAATTGCCCATCTGCAGCAATTATTCCGGCAACTTGTGTTCCGTGTCCATTTGTATCAAGTGGAGGCTCGCCTTCCTGAATGAAATTGTATCCTCCAATTACCTTTCCATCTGGTCCCCATCCAAAAAGATCTGGATGGTTAAAATCTATCCCTGTATCAATTACTGCAATTTTGATTCCATTCCCATCAATGCCCTCAAGTCTTGGAATGTCTCCTCCAACAAACGGGACACTTCTATCAAGATAAGTGTGAAAAACATCCTTTGATTCAAATAACTGCAAACTAATCAAAGATGCTAAAATAACTACAATACATACAAAAACTATCAATAGTTTCATGTTTTTACGATATTTTTAGCAAGTAAAAACCAATTGGCTAGTAAAGCAATAAATGGAATAAATGTTGAGATATCTACATGGGAAAATACACACTTCCAAAAATGCCATATGCTTATGATGCATTAGAACCTCACATTGATGCAAAAACAATGGAGATTCATCATACAAAACATCACCAAACATATACAGACAAACTTAATGCAGCACTAGAAAATTGTCCAACAGAAATACAGAATAAAGACATTTTGGACATTTTGTCTAACATTAATCAAGTACCAGAAGGACAAAGAAGTGCCATTAATTTCAATGGTGGTGGATATGATAATCATCAGCTATTTTGGAACAACATGAAACCAAATGGAGGCGGAGAACCTGGAGGATCCATTGCAGATGCAATTAAAAATTCCTTTGGAAGCTTTTCTGACTTTAAGGAAAAGTTCTCATCTACTACTGTAGTAATTCAAGGCAGTGGTTGGGGATGGTTAGTATACAATCCTACCTCTAAGAAAGTAGAGTACAAGTCTATGCCAAACCAAACTAGTCCAAGAACTGAAAGATTAGTACCGTTACTTGGCTGTGATGTTTGGGAACATGCATACTATCTGAAATATCAAAACAAAAGACCTGACTATATTGCATCTTGGTGGAATGTAGTTAATTGGGATGAAGTAGAAAACAGATTCTCCAAAGCAAAATAAAGTTCTAATCTTTATTTTTTTTATTATTCCATGAATGAATTTATAACCATCTCAAGATGGTTTGTTGTAAATGAGTGAAGAACAGGCACAACAATTAATGCAACAAATGCAAATGCTTGAAACCTACTTTACTGATTTGTCGCAACGCGAAGGAACTCTTCTTAATGTTCTAAGAGAAGCCATATCTGCAATTGAGTCGATAAAATCACTTCGTCAGAAACCTAATTCTGATACTTTGGTACCTATTGGAATGGGTACTTATGTACAAACAAAAATTTTATCCAATGCCAAAATTGTTTTGAATATAGGTGCAGGAATTGCTGTGGAGAAAACATATGATTCTACTATAAACTATCTTGAGGCACGAATTAAGGAAATTGAAATCGCATTACAAGATACTTCTGCCAAAAAACAAGAAGTGATCGCAAGATTGGAACACGGTAAAGAACAAATGAATCAACTCATGCAAGAAACATCTCAAAATATTTCAGGATAAAATAATGTTTGATAACCTTCGCAATGCATTTTCAAATGCAGCGAAAAGTCTTGGTGAAAAAGAATTAAATGAAAAAGACATCGAAGAAATTCTTTCTGAGTTGGAACTTTCTCTTCTTGAATCTGATGTAGCTAGCGAAGTGATCGATTCCATCAAAACAGACTTGAAAAATCATTTAATTGGTTCTAAAGTATCTAAAAATGAAATTGAAAAATTTGTTAAGGACAGCTTGATTTCTAGTATTTCATCACTGTTTGATGCTGCAGGCACTGTTGATCTCTTTGAAAAAATTAATGAAAAAAAGAAAACAGGTAATCCTTTTCTCATACTATTTGTAGGAATTAACGGAACTGGGAAAACCACCTCTCTTGCTAAAGTAGCTCACATGTTACAACAAGCAAAATACTCTATAGTGGTGGCAGCCGCTGATACATTTAGAGCAGGAGCAATAGAGCAATTACGTGAACACACAAATCGTTTGAATCTAAAATTAGTTGCTCAAAACTATAATTCTGATCCTGCTGCTGTTGCACGAGATGCAGTTCTTTATGCAAAATCACACAAAATGGATTGTGTACTAATTGATACTGCAGGTAGGATGCAAACTAGTAAAAATTTGATGGAACAAATTGCTAAAATCACCAAAGTAGTAAATCCTGATTTCAAAATTTTTGTTGGTGATTCTTTAGCTGGAAATGATACTGTAAACCAGGCACGCGAATTTTTTGAACACGTAAAATTCAACGGTTCAATTCTAACAAAAAGTGATGCAGATGCACGTGGTGGAGCTGCATTATCTATTGTGAAAATTACATCCACTCCTGTACTTTATGTTGGTGTTGGACAAGAATATGCAGATCTAAAACCTTTTGATAAAGAAACTTTTCTAGAAACTGTATTTGGTCCATCATCGGGAGTAGATATTAAAAAAATTTCTTCTGAACCAAAACCAGAACCAAAACCAGAACCAAAACCAGAACCAAAACCAGAACCAAAACCAGAACCAAAACCAGAACCAAAACCAGAATCAAAACCAGAACCAAAACCAAAAACTGATTCTTCTGTCCGTGATCCTTTTGCAGGAATTGCAGATGCTGATATTTTCAATTATTCGGAATTATATGATATTCCTCCACCAGAAAATGATGACGAAGCAATTCAACTGAGTACAAAAATTCGTGATTGGATTAAACAGGGACGACCAAAATCTGGAGAATCCAAAATAGATAAGAAAACAAAATCTGGCGAATTTGATGAACATTTATCTAAAAAAGAAGAAATTAACGATGAGAAACACAAACAAGATAAAGAAGAAGAAAAATCTAAAAAGAAACGAGGTGTATTTGGATTCTTTAAGAAATGAAACTCAAAACAAAAGATTTACTCACTTTAGCGGAATTAACCCCGAAAGAATTTGCTCAATTAATTGATTATTCTATTATATTAAAAAAAGAACTAAAAAATGGCAACAAACCTTTATTGAAAAACAAAACACTGACTATGATTTTTCAAAAACCGTCCACTCGAACAAGAGTAAGCTTTGAAACTGGTATGTATCAATTAGGTGGACATGCAATAAATCTCTCATCACAGGATATGCAATTATCACGTGGTGAATCAATAGAAGATACTGCAAAAACTTTATCGAGATATACTGATTGTATCATGGCAAGAGTTTATGATCACGGTGTACTAGAAAAATTATCTATGTCTTCTAGCGTACCTGTTATCAATGGATTGTCTAATTCTTTTCATCCGTGTCAAATCTTGGCAGATTTTATGACAATTAAAGAAAAAAAAGGAAAATTCAAAGGACTAAAAATCGCTTGGATCGGTGACGGAAACAATGTATGTAATTCAATGATCTATGGCTGTGCTTTATCTGATGTTAAATTATCAATTGCAACTCCAAAAGGATTTGAACCTGATAAAACAGTCATTAAAGAATCTGTAAAGTTTATTGATATTGATTTAACAACAGATCCTCTAAAGGCAATTAAAAATGCAGATGTTGTAGTGACTGACACATATACCTCCATTCATAATAATGATCCAAAACGAATCAAAAAATTTATCCCAAAATATCAGATCACACAAACTTTAATGAGTAATGCCAAAAATGATGCAATCTTTATGCATTGTCTTCCAGCAAAAAGAGAAAGTGAAGTTACATCTTCTGTAATTGATGGTCCTCAATCTGTTATTTGGGATGAAGCAGAAAATAGACTTCATACTCAAAAAGCTTTACTTGCTTCCATAATTCGCGCTTAACGTATATAAGTGCAGTTTCAAACTCGTGTTCTATAGATGGCTTATTCAAACATCCTAAGAAGACTAAGAGAGGAAAAGACCAATTACAAAAAACGTGGAACCCTATTGATAGGTAAACGTGATTTCATTACAGTCAATATTACTAATGAAAATACTCAAGTCCAAGTTTTAAAACCTGGCATGACTGGCGATAAGGTAATTGCATCTGCGCATTCAAATTATTTACTTAAAAAAGGTTGGAAAGGTTCGAGAAAAAGTATACCTGCAGCATATCTGACTGGTTATCTTGCTGGAAAGAAAGCTATTGGTAATGGTGCTAAAGATGCCGTTTTGTATACTGGTACTAGAAAATACACACAACGAATGGCCGCTGCACTAAAAGGTGTTGTTGATGCTGGTGTAAAAGTTCCAGCAGATTCGGAAACATTCCCATCAGATGATAGAATTAAGGGAGAACATCTTACAGTAAAAAATGATACTACAAAAATTAAATCTGCTATTGATAGTGAGGTCAAATAGAAATGAGTCAAACAACACAAAGTAAACCCTCTGGTAGAGGTGGACCTGGAGGAAGAGGTGGACCTGGAGGAAGAGGTGGACCTGGAGGAAGAGGTGGACCTGGAGGAAGAGGTGGACCTGGCGGTCAAAAAACTTATGGTGGAGGTAAACCTAGTGGACAAGCTCGACGACCGAGAAGAGAACCTGAAGAAGAATCTTGGATTCCAAAAACAATTTTAGGAAAAAAAGTAGCTTCTGGAGAAATTAATTCTATTGAAGAAATTATTCAAGATGGTTTAAGAATTCAAGAAGCTGGCATCATTAAAAAATTATTACCTGATTTGAAAAGTGAAGTTATTGATGTAGGTATTATTCAAAAAATGACTTCTAATGGACAATCTACTAGATTCAAAGCAATTGTTGCAACCGGTAATGAGAATGGTTACTTGGGAGTAGGTCAAGGAAAATCTAAACAAATGAGAATTGCAATTGAAAAGGCAACAAATCAAGCTCTTCTTAATGTAAGTCCAATCAAACTAGGGTGTGGCAGTTGGGAATGTAGATGTGATCAAAAACATTCTGTTCCATTTAAAATTCGAGGCAAAGGTGGAAGTGTTACAATTGAAATAATTCCAGCTCCACGTGGATTGGGTTTAGTAGCTGGCGGTAAAATTAAACGACTATTGCAATTAGCAGGTCTTAAAGATGCATGGACAACTGCAAAAGGCTCCACACCAACAATGAATTCTACTTCTAAAGCTATATTGGACTGTCTAAAACAGACATTTAGTCAGGGTTGATATAAAATGGCAAATGCATATCTTGTAGTTAGAATAAAAGGTCAAGCTGATTGTCCTTATTGGGCAACTACCACTATGACTTTGCTAAAATTAGATAAAAAATATCGTGCTACAATTTTACCTGCTAAAGAAAATACATTGGGAATGTTAAACAAAGTAAAACACTATGTGTCTTGGATTGAATTAGATGCTAGTTTAGCAAAAGAACTCATTGATAAAAAAGCAAGAAAAGATGGTTATCAGAAAATTACTGCTACTGATCTTAAAGAACTTGGATTTGCTAGTACTGAAGCACTTGGCTCAGCACTGGCTGAAGGAAAAGCAACTCTTTCTAAACTAAAACCTCTAAAACCTTGGTTTGCTTTAGCTCCACCAAGACACGGATTCAAACGAAGCACCAAAAAATTGTATGGACAAAAAGGTATACTAGGACAAAATAAAGATCTTGGAACATTAGTAAGGAATATGATGTAAAATGGCAACAAGATTAAGAAAAACAAGAAGATTAAGAGGTGGACGACACATGGGATGGGGACAAGTAGGTCAACATCGTGCAAGTGGTCATAAAGGAGGTCTTGGAATTGCTGGATTACATAAATATCATTTTAGTACTTTGCTAAAAGAAAACCCAGATCATTTTGGACATGATTCTACTCACCCACCTCACCCAATTATCACAAGAAAATGGGCCAGTGTCCGTGATCTCGATGACCTATTCTCAAAATTTGGTAAAGAAGAAGGAGGAAAGAAAATCATAGACCTCATAACTGCTGGATATGATAAACTCCTTGGTGGCGGTAAGATATCTAATCCATACACCGTCAAAGTACCAAGATTTACTGCAACAGCAGAAGAGAAAATAAAATCAGTAGGGGGAGAGGTGCTAGCTGATAATGGCTGAAGGCAGCGTAACTACTCTTATTAGAAAAGTTGTTTTCAAAGCAGAACCATATATTCCTCAAGTACCAAAACCAAAAAAAAAGATACCACTGCAAACTAGATTGATTTGGTCTGGAGTAGTATTGTTAATCTACATGGTCATGGGACAGACTCCATTATTTGGAGCAACAGCACCAGAGTTTGATTTTCTACAATTTGCCAGAGTCATTTTTGCATCTCAACAAGGAACCCTAGTTGAACTAGGCATTGGACCTATTGTAACCGCAGGTCTCTTAATGCAATTGCTTCGAGGTTCAGACATTCTAAAATTTGACTTTAAAAAACCAGAAGAAAGAGGAGTATTTCAAACTGCTACTAAACTAGTAACCTACATTGTAATTGCAGCTGAATCAATCGTATACGCAACTGCTGTCTATGGTCCAGGTGTACCAGAACCATATGTCTTGTATGTTATGATTGGTCAATTGATGGCTGCATCAATTATAATTATGTTCTTAGATGAATTAATCCAAAAAGGCTGGGGTTTGGGCAGTGGAATCAGTTTATTCATTATGGCCGGTGTCGCTCAACAAATTTTATGGAGTTTATTTAGCCCATTGCCAGCTGGCGATGGAGGTACTATTGGCATCATACCATATGCTGCTCAATCAATGATGAGTGGTGATTTATCCAATATCTTATTCCGTTCAAACCAACTGCCTAGTATTTTTGGATTATGTCTGACTGCTGGCATTCTATTAATTCTAGTATTTACACAAGGAATGAAAATTGAGATTCCTATTGTTTCTACAAAATATAGAGGATTTTCAGCGGTTTATCCAATCAAAATGTTGTATACTTCAAACATTCCAGTTATTTTGGCATCTGCTCTAACTGCAAACGCTGTATTTATGGGTCAGATGTTATGGGCAAACTTTAACCCCAGAAACAATAATGTGTTCATGAATATTCTGGGTCAATTTGATCCTACTAGTCCTTCTACTCCAATTGGGGGAATCATTTACTATGTTACTCCTCCAAGAGGATTAGCTATTGCAGCTTTGGATCCTGGAAGAGCTATAGGTTACATACTGTTTATGGTTGGAATTGTAGTTTTATTTGGCAAACTGTGGGTTGAACTAGGAGGTTTATCTCCAAAGAGTGCAGCTCAAAATTTACTTGATGCAGATGTACAAATTCCAGGATTTAGAAGATCAAATGCACCTGTGGAAGCATTATTGGCCAAATACATTCCATCTGTTACAATTATCGGCTCTATGATTTTGGGTTTATTGTCTGGTGTGTCTGATGTTTTAGGAGTATTTGGTGGGGGAATTGGAATTTTGCTTATGGTAGATATTCTCATCAACTATTACACTCAACTAGTAAGAGAACAAGTAGAAGTTGTAATGCCACGTCTTGGTGCTTTACTTGGCAGAAAGTAGAAAAGTTGTAGTGGTAGGAATACCCGGTGTTGGAAAAACTTCTTTATTGCAAAAACTATCTGAAATCTTAAAAGATCATAACAAAAGTGTTAGCGTTAATAGTTTTGGAAGTATAATGTTTGAAGTTGCAAAAGCAAATGGCATTAAAGATAGAGATGAACTAAGGAGATTACCTCTGTCTGAACAAAAAAATCTTCAAAAAATTGCTGCTGAAAAACTTGCAATACTAAATGACGATGTGGTAATTATTGATACTCACGCTTTTATTAATTCACCTGAGGGATATTATCCTGGATTGCCAGAGCATGTTTTGAAAATTCTCAAACCTACCAACTTTGTGTCTGTTTCTGCAAAGCCTGAGGAAATTTACAATAGAAGAATGAAAGATGATACTCGAAATAGAGATCAAATCTCAATTGATAATATTAAAAAAGAATTAGACGTGCAATCTGGTATGATTTCGGCATGTGCTGTATTTTCAGGCTCTCCTGTAAAACATGTGCTTAATCTAGAAGGAAAGATTGATGAAGCAGTTGATAAAATAATTAAAGCGTTAGGACTGTAAGATGGATTTTAATTTTATCTTGTTATTTTTGGATTCTATATTCCTTGAAGGTGACGGTATCTTTGGATTTCTTGGCGGTGGTGGTGGGCAAGCTGCATTAGGAAGTGATGATCCAGTTGTCAAAGGTCTAATTCTAACCGCATTTGCAGTAACTGGCTTTGGAATTTTATTGAATCTCTTTAATGCTGGAGTCAGAAAGAAAATGGTTGATCAAACAAAACTACAACGAATAATGAAAGAGACACGTTCTTGGCAAAAGGAAAGAATGGCTGCAATGAGATCAAAAGATCAAGACAAGATCAATGCTCTAAATAAAAAATCATCTTACATGAACAAAATGTCTATGGAAATGATGCAGATGAATATGAGACCTATGTTAATTACATTTGTTCCTTTAATTTTGATATTTTATCTTGTCTTACCTGTGTTATTTTCACATATTGTAGCGTTATCTCCAATTTCACTAAACATAATTCCTGGTGACTTTTTCCATCTCACTTGTACTGCAGCGCAAGCAGCAGATCCGAATAGTGTATGTGCTCAAAAAGAAAATGCTCTGTATCTTTGGGCTTGGTATTTTCTATCATCCATTGCGTTTAGTGGCATAATTATGAAACTAACAAAAACATCCATGAGTCCCAGTTGACCAAGTCAATTGTAATTTCTGGTCCTCCTGCTGTGGGAAAAACAACTGTAGCTAAAGGATTGGCAGACGAATTTAATCTGACATATCTTAGCGGTGGCGATATTCTAAAAGAAATGGCAAACGAACAAGGATTTGATGTAGTTGGTGATGATTGGTGGGACACTGAAGATGGTATGAAATTTCTCAATCAAAGAGAAAACAATTCTGAATTTGATAAGAAAGTTGATGATAAATTAATCCAACTTTTTAACACAGGTGGAATGGTCATAACAAGTTATACTCTTCCATGGTTAGTTAGTAACGGTATCAAAATTTGGCTAGCTGGTTCTCATGATAGCAGCTCAAAGAGAATGCAAACTAGAGATAATATGACTTCGCAAGAGGCATACGAAATAACAAAAATAAGATATGATAAAAACCGAGCATTATACAGGAAATTATATCATTTTGATTTTGGAAATGACACATCCGTATTTGATAAAATCATTGACACTGATAATCTTAATGCAACTCAAGTAATTAATATTGCAAAAGAAACCGTGAGAAAATTATTATGATTCTCAAACAACTTCAAAATTTGCTTGTAATTGATCAGGATATTACTGATGATGCATATGGAACATATTATGACAAAAGAACTCTTGAACAATTACTCAATTACGGTCTGATAATTTTAGATAAACCTCCAGGCCCTACTAGTCATGAAACTGTTGCTTGGACAAAAAGAATCTTAAAGATTCCAAAGATTGGTCACAGTGGAACTCTTGATCCTCAAGTTTCAGGAGTGTTGCCTTTGGGTCTTGGAGAAGCAACCAAGGCACTTGGTGTATTACTTTATGGTCCAAAAGAGTATCATACACTTGGAAGATTTCACTCTCTCCCATCAAAAGAAAAACTTGATGATGTACTTGATATGTTCAGAGGAGAAATTTTTCAAAAGCCTCCACAACGTTCTTCCGTTCTTAGACAAACTAGAACAAGAACTATCTATGAACTAGAAGTACTTGAGCAAAAAGAAAGATTACTTTTAACTCGTATATTGTGCGAGGCTGGAACATACATTAGAAAACTATACTATGACATTGGAGAAATTCTTGGTCCCGGTGCTACTATGATAGAGCTAAGAAGAACAAGAGTTGATCAATTCTATGAGTCTGATGGCCTAGTAACATTACATGAACTTGCAAATGCTTTTGCACTTTGGGAAGAAAAAAAAGATGACACTAAACTTATGAAAATGATTAAACCTATCGAATATGCACTCAGTGAACTAAAATCTGTAGTTATTCGTGATTCTGCAGTAGATGCATTATGTCATGGCGCCCAACTTGCAATTCCTGGCATATTGCAAATTTCTCCAAATCTAAACAAAGGCGATATTGTAGGAATTTATACACAAAAAGGAGAAGCTATCGCTTTGGCAGAATCCCTGATGTCTGAGGCAGAAATACGTGATGCAACCAAAGGTTATGCTTTTGAGACAAAACGAATTATCATGGCTCCTAACACATATCCAAAGAAATGGAGATCCAAATCTCCCCCAAAGGATTAAAAAATCAAACAAAAACTCTTGAGTAATTGTTAGCAAAAAGTCTTGTAATTTTTATTGGTGTTGGTGTTTTGGCAGGTTTTGCATTTGGGTTTTATCTGCTTGATATGAAAAATACCAATCAGCTGGTATTTGTTGATGGCTCTTCAATTTCTATAGTGACAGAAAAATCTGATTTTAAGAAAGGTGAAGAAATTAAAATAGCTATTATAAATTCTGGAACAACACCACTGACTTTTCCAGATACCTCTTATGGCTTAAAGATAAGTGGATTATTTGGCATTATGATGTATTCTCCTTCGGCATCACACGTAATTACAACCTTAAAACCAAATGAAGAAATTGTATTTGTTTGGGATCAAATGAAATCTGATAATTTACCTGTTTTAGAAGGTCTTTACAAAATTAGCTCAGATGGAATTGATTCTATGGGAAACAAAGTAGAAAAATCTATTACTGTTAACATTTGGAAGTAAATTTTTGTAATTCCAAGTAACACAATATATAATCAAATTTTCCCAAATTACTTTGTCGAAAGACAAGTGCCGGGGTCGCCTAGCCTGGTAGGGCGCGCGCCTGGAAATAATTTACCATAAAGCGCGTTCTCGCAAGGGAACGGGAGTTCAAATCTCCCTCCCGGCGCCTTCATAATTTGAACTAATTCTGTAAATCCTATTATCTGAATTATAATTAAAAATCTCACTAATTTTATTAATTATAATATTGACAATTTATGAATTTTTCAGGATCTATCGCATATTATACAAGATAATTATCTGGTCTTTCTTAGAATAACCTGCATTAGCACTTCTTTTGTATATTCTATTCCATGTTCCTCATCAGTATGCTTACCAAATTGGGATATTACTACATCAACTTCTCCATAAGCTACAAATTCACACTCAAAACCATAATCACTACAACAAAGTTTTATTGTCATGCTAAATTCCTACAATGATTGCATTTTTGCTCTATCATTTCTAGTGCTCTTTCTCACGTTTTGGTTTTGAGTGGGCTTTAATCATATGTTTCTTTGTTCTTTCTGCATCAGTAAATTCCATTTTACAGATATTACATTTATTTGTAAATTGAGGATTTTTTCTAAATACATTTTTCAGATGAGGCATGCCTATTTTCTTTGAAATTTGTATTTTAGATTCCATGTCATATCAAAAAATTATTCATATTAAAACATCACTTAACAATGTTAACTTGAATTCTATATTGTGAGCTTAATACAAAATATGCAGAAGCATATCTAGGAAAAACATTATCGGTGTCTTGGGCAGTAAATGAAAACTAGGTAATTTCCAGATTCATAAATTCTGTAGTTTTTCCTTGGAGTAGATATGTTTGCTTCTGCATATTTTGTATTTTTGATTTTAGTATTTAGAGCATGCTTAACATTGTTAATTGTTGAAAAATACTGGTCAAATAATTATTATTTCTTCTATATTTTGTCATGAGAAGAACCTTATTGCAGAGACATCATTTTTCTGTTTCAAAGAAAATTGATGTAATGAATTTGTCGTGGTATTAAACCTGAATCTACGTTACAGCAAAAACTTCAAATCTGAATAAAAAATAAAAAAACTAGTCTATGCTAAAAGACTAATTTTCTTTTCTCTTCTAATGGATAAAATGATGTATGCTGAAACAGATATGATTCCGCCTTGAAGAACCTTACTTAGGATGTCAATAAAACCAACATCGTCTTGTTGACCCACAAATGGAATATCTGTGGTTCTAGACAATACATACAAACCTATCAGAGCTAGAGAACCTCCTATTGCTAAAGCATAAGGCACTTTGCTTGTATGTCTGGTAATGGTTGCCCACAATCCAATTGGAATATACGCAGCACCAACTGCAGCAAAAAATGCAGTTTCAATAAAAGCACCACTTTCAAACTCTTGTGGATTACCAGCATTTTCTTCAAATTCTTGACTAGCTTCGGCAATTTCTTGAGTAGATACAAAAAGATACAGAGATCCTGTAGCTAACATCAAAAATACCATTGAAATTATAGCTGATTTCATTGCTTTTGATTTCATGATTTGTATATGGAAAATTGAATATAATAGATACCGATCATTTTCAAAAAATGAGAATAGAAGATATTAATTAAATGTAGATTTGTAGACAAGAGAAAGATGTCCGAGGAAATTCATTATGCAACAATGGCAATACATCTGATTGTAGGATTTGTACTTGTGTTTTTGGCTGCAAGAGCATTCAAGAAAACAAAATATCCCCCAATGGTATTACTTGTGCTTGGATTTTCTTTAATTGTTATAGGCGATACAATAATTGGAGATGTAGTAGAATTTCTGGAGCAAGGTATTTTTGGTGAAATCCTAGAGGAAGGCGTTGAAATTGCAGGTTTTATTGTTTTAATATTAGCGGTGAAACGAAGCTGAAATGGACAATGCAAGTGAGATCTTCGCCACAATATCTGACGAACAGAGTAGAGAAATAATAAAACTAGTCTCAAAGACAGAACTTACCATTCAACAAATTTCCAATATGCTAAATATTCCATTATCTACTACATATCGAAAAACAAGAAAATTAGAGGAATTAAAGATAATCAAGAAAACTAAGGTAGTTCGAACACTTGAAGGTCTTGATGAAAGTTATTACAAAAACTGGATATATGAAATCGTAGTTATCTATAGAGATGGAGAACTATCCTACAAATTAGAACATGTAAAGATTGAAGATAAAATTGTAAGACTCTGGCAAAAGTTTTCGGAATGACTGATCATTCTCATCAAATGATAATGGAAGTCATGATATTATATGTAGAATTGGATGTATAGTCATGAACAAAAAAATCTTGGTAGGAATTGCAATTGCAATAATTATTGTTGCAGTTGGAATAGTAGGCATCAAAGCAATGCTAGGTGATGAATCTACCGAACTACCATATGAAGAAAAAGTTGAAAAAACACTAAATATTCAAGAAACCGCCGAACCTGGTGAATCTGCAGAAGAAGAGACACAAGAATACAATCCATAACAATTGACTATCTTCCTTTTTCTTTAGGTATGTCTGAAATCTCGCTCACTTTAGAATTTTGCTATTGTCGAAATTAGTTGTACAAATTGCAATGATCAGAGAATTAGTATATGAAAAGAATCTTATAGATTAATTAGATGTGTAATTAAAAAAAACCATGACTGGAAAGAGTTATCGAGATAAAATTTACATCATAAAAGATATAATTAGTCTTCTTACTGAATATGGCCAGCTAAATCAAACAACACTTATCAGCTATAGTGGTCTAAACCTCAAAAAACATAAACACATTCTTGATACTCTAGAATCGCGAGGATTTATCTCAAAATTAATTTCAGAAAATGATAAGCGTCCAGTTACAATTTACAAAGCCACAAATAAAGGAATTGAGTTTTGTCAAACAATAATAGCACCATATGAAGAATTATTTCCTAGAAAATCTAACTCTAATCAGAATAACTTAGGACTCTTGTTCTTCATCTAGATTAAACTCTGAGGAGATCTGATTATCTACCTGATCTTTTCTTTGAATATATCTAGAATATTTTCTGTTCCAAGATTTTAGCATTAAGTATTGGCGTATGCCTAACACAAGCCAAGATACTGAAATTATAATTATTATGACTAGTGATATGGCAAGAAAGATTCCAAACTCATCATATTCATCCAATATGAAAAAAAAGTGTGGATGAAGAATCAGATATGATGAAAGACCTATTGCTAGTGGTGCCAAAATTAATGCAGATATTGATATTCCTAAAAGAGTTTTTCCTATCTGGTTTATCTTATCGATAAATCCATCCATTACTTCAATTATACTAAAGCGGGATTGCGAGTCTGAATTTTCTATATTTGGCATGTTTATCCTGTTTTAATAATTTTTGAGGTCATTTTACTATAAAAGTTCCGCTCATTTCAGGATGTAATGTACAATGAAACGTAAATTCACCTGTCTTGTCGGCAATAAATGTAATTGATTGGGATTCAAAATAATTCAAGTCTTTTGTGTGGACATTAAATTCATCCATGTTCAAATTATGTTTCTGATTATCTTGATTGATCATGTGAAAAGAAATCAGCTCACCACGACTTACTGAGATTATTGGTTTCTGACTTGGAATTAAACTGTTTTTCCCACCTTTTGTTGAAGACAATACAAACGTAGGACCGTGTTGTGTTGGTATTGATTTTACATAAAAGTTTGCTGGCGCTTCAAACACAGGAGATATTGCATTTACAGGAATCATAGAATTAACAATATAATATCCACCAACTGAACAAAGTACAACAATGCCTATGATTGCAAGTATTGTATTTCTTCCTAATTTAGTCTGGTGTTTTTGTTTTACCAATTGATTGCATGACATTTGCCACTATTTAGACAATGATGAACAAAGTTAAGTATATTATAAAAACAAAAAATCAAAACCTCATTGAGTACAAATGCATTTTAATTTATTGTATCAAAATATTTATCAATTCTATAATTTAAAAAACATGGAAAAATTCTACCTAATTCTTTTATAATTGAATTATGAGAAAAAATAATTAATGCCACAATACATTATGTGATAAAAAATGACTAACACACAAAAACTTCTAATCGGAGCAGTAATAGTTCTTGGAATACTTGTAGCAATAACTCTTCCACCCTCTATAGAGTTTTATTTTGAAAAGAAAAATCAGCTAGATACAAATGAAATAATGAGCCTCAAAGACATAACTCCAGAGGCCAAAACTGATGAAATAGTAAAGGAAATCACAACAAATGACAATTCTCAGTATGATCAAAGTACTACAAATCTAGGTAGAATTTATCAAAACTTGGAAAATTCCGTTGTACAAATAACCAGTACTGTCATAGAGACAAGATCAAATATCATCATCAATGGCAATCCATTGGAGCAGCAGTCATCTAGGCTAGGTTCTGGATTTGTGTATGATAGTGAGGGTCATATTATTACAAATAATCATGTTGTTTCAGGTGTAAGTAACGTTGATGTTGCTTTATCAAACGGCGACACTTTTAATGCCAAAGTGATTGGTACTGATGAATTTAATGACATTGCAGTTTTGCAGATAACTGATGATTATTCTAATGAGCCAATAACTCCAATATCCTTTGCTGATTCATCTCAAATCAATGTTGGTGATCAAGTGATTGCCATTGGAAATCCATTTGGACTAAGTAATACCATGACAACAGGCATAGTAAGTCAAATTGGAAGATTGCTTCCAAATAAGGATCTTGGATTTTCTATTCCAAATATCATCCAAACTGATGCTGCAATCAACCCAGGTAATTCAGGAGGACCACTTTTAGATAACAGTGGAAATTTAATTGGAATGAATACTGCAATTGAATCTAAAGTAGGAGAATTTGCAGGTGTTGGTTTTGCTGTTCCATCAAATACTATTAAAAAAGTTGTATCTGCCCTAATTGAAAAAGGTGAATATGATCATCCATGGTTAGGAATTTCTGGAACTACACTCTCACCAAAATTAGCAGAAAAATTGAATCTACCCCAGAATTTTAGAGGTGCTCTAATCAATGGAGTTGTAAAAGATGGACCTGCAGATAAGGCCGGAATCAAAGATGCATTGTATACTGTAGATAGAGAAATAGCAAGTGCAGATATAGTAATTTCAATTGATAATACGCCAGTTAAACGAATAGATGACATTATTGCATATGTATCAGAAAACAAATCTGTAGGCGATAATGTTTCTCTTCAGGTCTATAGAGATGGCAATGTAATTGATATTGATATTGAGCTTGGTAAACGAGCAACAAATAGTGAGTAATTTTACATTAATTGCAAATTATTTCAGTTCCTCTTCGTGCTTAGTTGTATTGTTACTTTTGGTGGTTTCCCAGTATGGTCTTGATAGAAGTTAAGATATCTATTTCATCCCCTCATAGGATACAAAGAATGGAAGATGGGTATTACAGTTGGAAATATTAGAAGAATTGATATTTATATAAAATTAACAAAGAACTGAATTGCAAATTTCATTTAGTATAGATAAAAAATTGATTCTTTTAGTAATTATGGTATCCGTAATTACGCTTTTAGTTACAGCCTATCTGAGTTTCAACTATGGAGAACAAATTCTAAGAGAAAAAGCTAATGATCTACTAATTGGCGAATCTACAGCACGTGGTAATGCTATTAGACTTCTTTTTGAATCACAAATTGACCAAAATCAAATTTTAGCAAATGAGTCAATGATAAAAACCCTGGTTAATGAATTAAATCAAACACCTGAAAACGAATTTGATAAAATAAGAGAAAATAAACTTGGAGACTTTCTTACTCAAATTCAAGCATTTCAAACACGAGTTGGATTTTCAATGGGTTTTGAAGATGTAAAAATTATCGGAGCAAATGGAAAAGTTTTCTTTTCACTTAGCAAACTAACTGATAATAATTTCCTTCACGATCCATTATTTCAAAAAGGATTGAAAACATCAACTATCGATTTTGAACCAACTAATACTGGTAAAAAAATGATTATAGTTTCTCCAATTTTTGCTCCAGATAGTAAAAAAGGCGATGAACCAATAGGAGTAGTTATCTCAAGAATGCGAACTGAATCATTAGATAGTATCTTAGCTAATAGAAGCGGTTTGGGTGAAACTGGAGAAGTTTATATCGTAAGTGATGGGTTTTTGATGTTATCTGAATCTCGATTCATAGATCGTGCCATCTTCAAACAAAAAGTTGACACCATTCCCGTTCAAAAATGTTTTAGAGAAGGAGAAGAATTTACAGGATTTTATCCTGATTATAGAAAAGTTCCTATCTATGGTTCTTCATACTGCGCTAATGATTTGGGGTTTGTTTTGCTTGCAGAAATTGACGAAGCAGAAATAATTCAACCAATTTTAGTACTTCAAAATAGAATTTTTCAAACAGGTCTAATAATTACTGCTGTAATGACAATTATCGCGTTTATACTTTCCAAATCTTTGTCTCGACCTCTAATAAAATTAAAAAATGCTGCAAACCAAGTTGCAAGTGGAGATTTTCATATTAGAACTAATATTACAACAAGGGATGAAATTGGAGAACTATCCTATGCATTTGATTCCATGACTGAAAAACTTCAGAGATCGTTGATTGAAATTAAAGAAAAAGAAGATGTCATAAAACAACAAGAAGATATTTTATTACAATTTTCTGATCATAGTGAAAAATACTGTGTTTGTATGGTCGATATTATGAATTCAACAAAAATTACTGCTAAGTTATCTGAATCAGAAACCAGTGAATTTTATAACCTCTTTCTTAACTCTATTGCTGGAATTGTAAGAAATTTTGGTGGTATAGTAATAAAAAATATTGGAGATGCGTTACTATTTTATTTTCCAGTCATGCCATCAGAAGAAGAATCCACATTAAAGAAATGTCTTGATTGTTGTTTAACTTTAGGTGAATCACACGATGATATAGCAAAAAAATTAGAAAACCAAAAACTGCCTGTTTTTGATTATAGGATTAGTTCTACTTATGGAATGGTTAGAATAGCAAAAACATCAACATCATCTATTAATGATATTTTTGGAAATACTGTAAATCGTTGTGCTAAGATAAATAGAATTGCCCCTGCAAATAGATTGATTATTGATGAAGAATTTTATGATAGCACCAAAATTTTTGATGATTATATATTTAAAAAAATAGATAGTGATATTACCGCTCCAGAGGCAGGTTATTCAGGATATCTTGTTTCCAGAAAGAACATTGATAATATTAAAAATTAAACACAGACCATTTTTTATAATGCCAATTTTCCAATTATGTCACTGAATTTCCAAGGCCCACACTGTGCATCTGAATTTTCACTCTCAAACATTCCTTGTTTATTTAGATGATTTACAATATGTGCAGAAAATGGCAAAGCTCCTGTGGCTCCTGGAGAATTATAATTCAAAATATGAAAAGACATCGAATCGCCTTCTAAAATTACATCTGGAACAAATTGTCCGTCCTCATTTATTACCGATGATCTAATTCCTGCAGTTCCTCTTTCTGTGATTTTTTTTGCATCAATTTTTGGTAAGAATCGCTTAACTCTGTTAATCATTGCTGATTTTGACATCGAGGATTGAATTTCATTTATTGCGAGTTCTTGGAATCGTTTATCAAATATTGTTTTTCTTGCACCAGATCTAAGCATTTCTAATATTTTTGGAATGAATTCTTTGATGTTCTCTATTTTATTGTATCCATATGGACTAAACACTGGTACTGCGTTTGGTCCAATCTCACAACTTCCATCAACTCTGATAATCCAATGTGGATCTAAAAATGGATAATCTGGATATTCTGGTACAGAATACACACTTGTTTTTGTCAAATTATTGTATTCTTTTGGTGTTCTCCAATACTCCCCTCTGAAATGCACATCTGTAAACGTCTCTGCAACACCGATTTTATGTGCAATATCTATTGCCTTTCCTCCTGCTGCATTGATAACAAAATTTGCAAAAATATCATATTCATTATTTAATGTGATTTTCCATTTACCGTCAACTTTTTTTATATTGGTCACTTTAGTGTCTCGCATAAAATTTATTCCATTGCCTATACTATCTTTCATCAATGTACCCGTAACTTTAGAATAATCTGTGGACCCATCTTTGTACACATAAAGTGCAGATTCACATTTTATTTCTGGTTCTATTTTCTTTAATTCATTTTTATTCATTAATTTGATATCATTATCTTGTAATCCATTTTGTTTTCCCCATTTGAAATATTTCTCTAATACTTTAGTTCCTTTTTCATCTAAGGATACTTCTAGCACTCCATCTTTTTTAAACGGTAAACTTTTTAGCTTGGAATATTCTTCCAACATTTCATATCCATGAAAAGCTGTTTTTGCAAACATCTTTTTCTTCTCAGGATTGTATAGATATGGTGCATGAACTTTTCCTGTGTTTCTACCGCTTGAGTGAAATGCAACATTGTGTGTCTGTTCTATCACCGCAATCTTTTTTGTTTTATTTAGAAAACCAAGAAAATATGAGATTGAAGTACCCAGTATTCCTCCACCAATAATTACTAGATCAAAATTGTGTGTCAATGTATCTCATTTCATTTTGGTCAATATTAAATTGAATATGTGGTAATCAAGATTAATATCATATAAAATCTGAGTTCTAATTATGTTGCCTGATAGATGCTCTATTATGGAAAATGGAAAACAATGTGTAAATCCACCAGAATTTGTAGTATCTATCGTGGTAGAAAAAGATGAATACATGGTTGGAGTCACATGTGATAAACATAAACAAATAGTCTCAGGAAAAATTCAATCTCTTCAGAACGAAGATAAAATACCTCGTGGAAAGATCAGTTTTTCACCATTAAAAGCAGTTGGAACTGACTGTATACATGGTGATCCTGATGATTTTATCCATTTAGACATTAATAATCCTAAAAATTGAAATAATTTCTTTTTAATTACACTGTATTGCTTTTCAATATATTATCTGATTTATTAAAAATTAACGACATTTTATTGATCATAAAAAACAACGCTGCTGTTTCTGAGATTAGAGGTAATTCTTTACACATTAAACAGAAAGAAAAATGGATTACAATTGGTGATAATGATGGACCGGCCCACATGCACGTTAATACTGAATTGATACGAATTGCCAAGTTTGTTGAGGAAGAAAAACCTGATCGTACAAGCTTTAGTGTCCAATTTTTTGATCAAAATGGAGACCGTATTTTAGGCGCATTTTTTACAAAAATGTATGACCAAAGTAATAATCTTAACTTTGAGAGAAAAAAAATTTATGAAAAATTGTGTGAAAAATATGGTTCAAAAATTCAATTTTAAAAAAATACCTTGTCTGAAAATGACAAGGAGAAAAATTTTATTCCTCTAATTGTTTTTTCTTCTTTTCTTTTTCAGATTGTTGTTTAGCTAATTCTAATTCTTCATTTGTGTGTTTGAATTTTTTCAATCTATTGATAATTTACAATCTATATATAAAAACTGCACAGTTATTCTCGATATGATCTAAGCGTAAATCCTCACTTAATACCCAACAGAGTAAATGGGTTTTTTTCCATTAATTCCTAGATTTAAATTCTTTACAGTAATTTCTGCCATTTTTGCTCTTGTCTCTTTGGTTGAACTTCCTATATGTGGTGCTAAAACTACATTTTGCATCTTTGTTAATGGATGTTTTTTACTAATGGGCTCTGATTCATATACGTCCAGAGCAGCCCCTGCAATGATTTTTTTATTTAGTGCTATTATGAGGTCTTTTTCATTAACAATTTTGCCCCGTGCAGTATTAATTAAAAATGCAGATTTTTTCATTTTTTTAAAAATTTTCATATTAAAGAACTGATTGGTTTCTTTTGTATGTGGTACATGTATTGAAATTACATCACTTTGAGTTATCAGTTTGTCTAATGTAACATATTTTATTCCTAATACTTTTTCTTTATTTTCAGAAACAGGTTTTCTATTGTGATATACTATTTTCATATCAAATGACTTGGCTCGTTTTGCAAGAGTACTTCCAATCCTTCCTAATCCAAAAATTCCTAATGTCTTACCTTGAAGATCAGTTCCTACATAATCATATGCCCCATAAATTTGCCTCCATTTTCCATTTCTGACTATTCTGTCTCCTTCAGAAACTCTACGTAAAACATCCAGCATTAAAGAAAATGCCAAATCTGCTGTTGCATCTGTGAGAACTTCTGGAGTGTATCCAACACGAATTTTCTTTTTCTTTGCATATTGTGTATCTATATGATCAAAACCAACACTATAGGTACTGATAACTTTGAGATTTTTTGCAATATCTATTAAATCACTACCGATTTTATCATATGGAAAACAGATCAATCCTTCAACATTTCCAATTTTTGTTCGTAATTTTGTTTTTGAAATTGGAATTTTACCTGAATGAATTTCAATTCGATATTTTTTTCTTAATTCTTTTACTGCAAAGTCATGAAGTGTTCTAGTGAGAAAAACTCGCTTTTTTTCCATCATCCATGAGATTTATCTCAAACCATTTATACGATTTCTTTCTAGATTAACATGATGTCAAAGACTGAAGAAGAAGAATTTGCAATTTGTATTGAATGTGGGAATTCTATTGAAAAATGTGTTTGTGTCTGTCCTTATTGCGGTGAACGAGATAAATGCGAATGTGCGTTATTTGATTCAGCTACTGGTGGTTAGCTCAATTCATCCATCATATTATTAATATTCAAAAAATGACAAGATTGTATATGGGTTCTATTGATTTTACTTGGTTAATTGGAGGTCCACAAGGAAGTGGAGTTGATTCTGGTGCCAATGTTTTTTCTAAAGTTTGTGCAGAAATGGGATATAGGATTTTTGGTAAGAGGGAATTTTATTCTAATATTAAGGGAGAACATAGTTATTTTGTAGTTAGAGTTTCTGATGAAGAAATTCATTCAAATGTAAATGATGTTACTTTGATGGCTTCTTTTGATGCTGAAACAATTTTCAGACATTTTAATGAAGTTCCTAAAGATGGTGGAATCATATATGATTCTGATTTGGATAAAATAACCACTGATGAAGTACTTACACTTGATAATTATTTTAAAACAAGATTACACAAAGAATTAGAATCTAAAAACAAACCTTTTACAATTGCTGGGGTTCTTGAGATTGCAAAAGAGAGAGGCGTGCATCTTTATCCCGTGTCTTTTCGAGAAATACTGTCAAATCTTGCTGAAAAGACAGAAAATCCAAAACTAAAGGGATTAGTTAGACTGTTTAATGTACTTGCAGTTTCTTTATCGCTAGGACTAATCAAAATGCCACTTGATCCTTTACTTCAATCTGTTAATTCCATATTTTCAAAAAAACCTCAGATAGCAGAAATTAATAAACAAGCCGCAAATTTTGCATATGATTACGCTAAATCAAAATTTGGTAATTTTCAATATGCTTTGACTGGAACTACTAAGCAACCTGATACAATTCTTGTTCAGGGTCATTTTGGAACTTCGATAGGAAAAATGGTTAGCGGTTGCAGATTTCAATCATATTATCCTATCACTCCTGCTTCTGATGAAAGCGTTTATCTAGAATCTCATGAACTTTTAGAAATTCAAAATGATAGACCTGGCTCAACTATTGTGATTCAAACTGAAGATGAAATATCTGCAATGGGTATGATGATTGGCGCTGCATTAACTGGCACGCGTTCTTCCACATCCACTTCTGGACCTGGATTTGCATTAATGGCTGAATCCCTTGGCTGGGCTGGAATTAACGAAGTTCCAATCGTAATTACTTTGTATCAGAGAAGTGGGCCTTCAACAGGTCTCCCTACACGACATGGACAAGATGACTTGCTCTTTGCAGTATATGCTGGACACGGTGATTTTCCAAAAATTGTTTATGCCTCTGGTGATATTGAAGAAAGCTTCTATGATACTGGAAGATGTTTTAATTATGCAGATGTCTATCAGATTCCAGTTATTCATATGATGGACAAATTTCTTTCAAGTTCTGTTGTTACATGCAAAAAATTTGATCCTCAAAAGATTTCTATTGATAGAGGTCTCTTACTAGATAAAATAGATGGGGAATACAAGCGGTTTGCTTTTACTGAAGATGGGATTTCCCCTCGTTCTAGATTGGGATTAGATAATGGTGTTTTTTGGAATACTGGGGATGAATCAGATGAATTTGGTCATATTACAGAAGATCCTCAGGTTCGTATCCAAATGATGGATAAAAGAATGTCTCGATTAGACTTGGTAACAAAAAGAGTTCCAGATGATGAACAGGTTGTTTCATTTGGTGTTCATGATTACACTATAATTTCTTGGGGTTCCACCAAGGGCCCAATTTTGGATGCTATATCCATACTTAAAAAAGAAGGAATTAACATTGGATTTATCCAAATTAAATTAATTCATCCATTCCCATTTGACTATGTCAAGTCTCTTCTAAAAAATGCAAAAACCATCATCGATATTGAGGCAAATCATTCAGGTCAACTAGGCAAGATCTTCAAGCAAAATGTATTGCGAGAAATTGATTATTTTATACTAAAATATACTGGAAGAGGAATGACCAGTACTGAAATTTATGATTCACTAAAAAAAATAGTTGAAAATAAAGCAAACAAAAGAGAGGTTCTAAGTCATGGCGCTTAAACTGGCTGATTACAAAACCGAAGTCCATAATGATTGGTGTCCTGGTTGTGGTGATTTTGGAATAGTTAATGCATTACAAATGGCATTAGCTGAAATGGGAATAGAACGCGATAAAGCAACCATTTTTTCTGGCATTGGTTGTTCTGGAAAGACATCTCATTTTATCAACACATATGGTGTTCATACCCTGCATGGCAGAGTTTTGACTTTTGCCCAAGGTGGAAAACTTGCAAATCCTGAGATGACAGTTGTGGCTGTAGGTGGTGATGGTGATGGATTGGGAATAGGAGCTGGTCATTTTGTTGCAGCTGGAAGACGCAATATTGACATGACTTACATAATATTTGATAATGGAGTTTATGGTTTAACTAAAGGACAAGCTTCACCAACCTTAAGACTTGGTGAGAAAACAAAATCACTTCCTTCTCCAAACACAAACTATAACGTAAATCCTATTGGATTAGCAGTAGCAAGTGGATTTACATTTGTAGCACGTGGTTATTCTTATGATGTTAGACATTTGAAAGATTTGATCATCAAAGCTGTTCGTCACAAAGGTCTTTCTTTTCTTGATGTGCTACAACCATGTCCAACCTACAATGATATCAATACAAGGGATTGGTATGCCGGTATTGATTTAGCACAAGAATCTATGGAAAGACACTCTAGAATCTATAAACTTGAAGACACCCATTTTGATCCAATGGTGCATTATGACAATGAGACAGAAGTTAATGAAAAATTATCTCAAGCCTTGATCAAATCTCTGGAATGGGGAAATAAAATTCCAATAGGGGTATTTTATCAAAATGAAATAATTTCTCAATATTCTACTAGATTAACTGATAAAATCCCAAATTATCTTGAAAACCCTCCTGCACAACAAAGAATTTCAGAAAATGGATTGCCCATTACTGATGTTTCAGAAATACTTGATTCCCTCAGAGTTTAGAATGTCTATAACCTAATGAGTTATAGACTAGTTTATTCGTAGATCACCTTGCTATTGAACATAAACGAAGCAAATAAAATATTTAGAAAATCCATTATCAAAGGTTTCTTTGAGCCACAACTAGTTAATCTTGATTTTAAAAAATCTGGGGTCAAACATCCTTCTATAAATGATGATGGTTTGATGCAATCTGATTTACTCCACGTGTTTTTTGATGTGGATACTGGCTCTGATTATCCAGATGCAGATGAGTGGTTTATTGTTGAACTGCTCTTTCCACATGACATTAAACTTCCAGACGCTTTGAAAGGAACTGATTATTTCACAACTATTTCAGTCGAGGATGGAAAAACATTTTGGCATCATCGTGAACTAATCCGTTACAAATATGGCAAATCAAAAAAACTCGATGATGCATTAGAATTTTTAGAATCAAAATACAAAGAACTACATGGTTTACTTGAACCACTTCAAAAAGATCTCAAGTAATTGCACTCCAACTATCTCCTCTGAAAATGTATCTTTTGTTTTCTGATGTTGCAGTATTAAGGCGCCATCTTATTGATTCAGGATCAAATTTGTAAGCTATTTCTAAAACATCTGATGGTAGTTTTTCTGGATCTAGATGATATGGAATTAATTCTAAAACAAAATCTATTTTTTCAATTGCATTATCATACCATTGTCTGTCTTCAGTATCTAACACAAAAACTATTTTTGGCTTTCCTAAAAAATTAATAATTATCTTTAAAGCATTTCCAGTACCTCTACGCCTTTTCATCTCTTTGAAAACAGATTTCATTTTTTCCCAGCGTCTAAAATCAAACCATTTGAAAAATTCTTCATTAAAAGCAAGTGGTATGTCTAAATTCAAAAAACTTACAAAATTATCATCGTTTGCTTCAATCTCCTCTTGAATAATTGAAAATCTAGAATTCAAATATCCATAAATTACTTCAATCTCCCACGGTGATATTCCATAATATTGCAGAGATATTTTCAGATTATCGTCAATCACTAATTGGAACTCGTGAAAATTGTAATTAAATCTTCAAATCTAGTCTGGATTGGCTTGTTTCTCCTCAAAATTAAAATTATGGAGTAAAAAATGCTCACTAATGAAAAAGGAATTTGTAGTAAGAAGTATTGATGCTGCACCTGATGGTGCACCATATGTTGTTGTCTCTCTATCTTCCGTTAAAGACCTTAAAGAAGGAACTACCTCTACTCCTTCTCCTTTTGGTGGTCCAAAAGTGATGGGATTTACTAACATGAATGATATGATGAAGGATCTCAACAAAATGTTCTCTGGAATGGGAGGAATGGGTATGCAAAGTGGTGTTACCCAACTAAAACTTGAGATGCATGAATACAAAGAAATGGGTTTGTCTGTAGGCGATAAAGTCTATCTTGAATTAACCAAAGAAGAAACTTTGGGCATATAATCAATCTATTTTTTATTTTCTTTTTTAATTATTCTATATGGTGTTGATAAATTTCCATAGATAAAATATACTGACTGTTCCAATCACAAACAACATTGGTTTCCATGCAAAAACTGGAATGCTGGGTGTTGCAAGCTTTACTTTGTAATTATCAAAAATCATGTGAACATTTTTTTTGATTTTATCGTGCCAGATTTTATAATCAACTTGATATTTTTTTAATATCTCTTCTACTTCATATATCACAGGTGTTCTTTGTGACACTAAATGTTGAAGGTAATCTCTTGAAACTTCAACTTCGGCATGTATGCCGATTAATCCTTTTTTAAGATCTACCATTCTCACATGCATTTCCCATGGCTTTTTTAGTTTAAGATTCAAACCGTTTCCAATTTGGTCAGGCTGTTTATGTTCTAATTTGACTTTAGTAAATCCTTCAGCTGTGAAAATTTTCATTAATTCATCAAAGCTCTTCTTCACTACAATGTGAAGCTGTTCCACACCTTTACTATCTATGTCAATACTGTGTTTTAATCCGTCCAGAAATGAAATTGTTTTTGGATATCTTGTTAGGTATTCCATAATTTTGTCCTCAAAAAACCTCTATTTAAAGCAGAATCCATTCAAATTCTAGTAATTCATTGGATTTGTTAGACCTCTAACGTATACACACTGATCTGGAGATATTGCCATCTCAGTTGGACTGATTTTTCTATCTGTAAGTTTTGCCCCTGACTTTCTGATAATTGCAAATGGTTTTGATTCTGCAGCCTCGCCCATTTTGTGATTTGCAATTGTTGCAAGATTATCTACAACTGCTTGGAAAGTCACCTTCAATGGATTTCCATCAAGATCTTTCTCAGCTCTCATATCTAATACTGGTTCAATCCCTGCGCACGATACTGCTACTCCTGATGTTCCAATACGTGATGGCATCAATCTACTATCCACTAAAATAACTCCTATGTGGATTAAGAATTTTAAAAAAACTTTCCTTCTAATTTGTTCTGCTATGAGATACGGATTTTTTGGATATAAAATCACTTTTCCCTTTTTAGCATTTGATTTATCAATTCCTGCATTTGGAGCCATTATGTTATCTGCTGCAGTAATAACAAAGCCGGAAATCCCACCAAAAATTTTATCCGACTCTCTTAGAATTATCTCTGCAATTTCATTTTTTATTTGAAATTTCTTAGAAACCTCAGTTCCTTCTTTTGATGTCTTGACGTTATTTAAATCGATTAATCTTCCTTGAGAATTAGAAATGTATTTTGTTGACACTACTATGACGTCTCCTTCTTGTAATCTTTCATCATTTTTGTCTAGTGTCTCTAATAATGCCTCAAACACATCAAATGTGTCTTCTTTTCTTTCTGAAAATAAGGGCGATACGGTTAGAGACACAATATACTGTGATGTTTTGTTTCTTTTTTATTGTTATGAAATCACATTTTTACTCTATTCATTCCCATTTCCTGACAAAAACTGTCAGGTCAACCACCCTCTTCTGAAAAGCTTTTAATCTGTAGAACTAGCTTTTTCGATTATGAATATAACTGAAAAAATACTTGCACGCGCTTCAGGAAGACAACAAGTTGTTCCTGATGATGTAATATTTGCAAATGTGGATAAAGTAATGATTCATGATGTATCTGGTCCAGGTGTAATCAAAGTATTTGATAAATTAAAGAAACAAGGCATTAATGTTGATAAATTATGGGATCCCACAAAAGTTTGGGTTGCAGAAGATCATTTTGTTCCTTCTGCAGATAAAGTCTCGGCTGAAAATATTGTAAAATTGTCTAATTTTACAAAAAACTATGGTATTGAAAAACACTTCAAGTATGGAATGGGACAATACGGAATTTGTCACACCCTATCACACGAAGAAGCATTGGTGTTACCTGGCGAGGTATATGTTGGAGGTGATTCTCATACTAATACCACTGGTGCATTGGGTTCATTTGCTTGTGGGTTGGGTCATACTGATGTGGCATATGTTTTATTGAATGGAAAAATTTGGTTTAAGGTTCCTGAAACATTATACTTTAAGCTAAATGGAAAACTTCCAGAACATGTAATGGCTAAAGATTTTATCCTAACGATCATCGGTGATATCAGCACTGAGGGTGGAGCATACAAAACAATGCAATTTGGTGGAAGTGGAATTGATGAAATGTCCGTTGAGAGTAGATTAACTTTATGTAACATGACTACAGAAGCTGGTGCTAAAAATGGAATAGTGGAACCTGATCAAAAAGTAGTTGATTATCTTACAAGTAGAGGTGCTACAAATATTTCCCTAGTTCATGGAGACGATAACGCTGAATATCAAAAGATATACGAATACGAAGGTTCAGAAATAGAGCCAGTTGTAGCAAAACCCTTTTCTCCAGAAAATATTTCCATAGTTAGAGAAGCACCATCTGTAGAATTAGACAAATCATACATTGGTTCTTGTACTGGCGCAAAATACGAAGATTTGGAAGCAGTTGCTAAAATTCTCAAAGGAAGAAAAGTTAAGATTAGAACCGAAATTTTACCAGCTTCAATTTCTATTTACAAACGGGCAATGGAAAACGGACTACTCAAAATATTTTTAGACGCAGGCGTCACTGTTGGTCCACCAACATGCGGAGCATGCTGCGGTGCACATATGGGAGTTTTGGCAAAAGATGAAATTTGCATTAGTACTACAAATAGAAACTTTCCAGGAAGGATGGGTCATGTTGATTCACAAACATATCTTTCTTCCCCACTTGTAGCGGCTGCATCTGCAGTTACTGGTAAAATAACTGATCCGAGGGACTTGAATTGAAAGGAAACGTCATAAAATACGAAAGAGACAATATTGATACGGATGTCATTATACCTGGACAGTATCTCAAAGTACATGATTATGCTGAGCTTGCATTACATGCCATGGAAGGCCTTGATCCTGATTTTCACTCAAAAGTAAAAGAAGGCGATTTTATCTTATCTGGAAGAAATTTTGGCTGTGGTTCATCTCGTGAACATGCACCAATTGCACTTTCTCATTCTGGAATAAAGGCAGTGCTTGCACTATCATTTGCAAGAATATTTTATAGAAATGCAGTTGATGGTGCATTTTTGTTACCAATAGAAATTGAAGAGGATGCATACTCAAATATTTCTGAAGGCGATGAAATCGATATTGACATTCGCTCCAATGAAATCAAAAATCTTACAAAAAATAAAACATACAAAATGAAACCTTTTTCAGAAATTATCGGGAAAATAATAGAAGCTGGCGGTCTATTCAAATACAAACCAGACTAGGATTAAAATGGGAAAAACACTTTTTGAAAAAATTTGGGATGCTCACATTGTTGTAGAAAAAGAAAACAGTCCATCTCTAATCTATATTGATAGACATCTTGTTCATGAAGTAACTTCTCCTCAGGCATTTGATGGGCTTCGTATGAATAATAGATCAGTAAGGAGACCTGATCTTACAATTGCAACAATGGATCATAACGTTCCCACAAATAATAGGACTCTTCCTATTTTAGACCAAACTTCAGCAGTTCAAATACAAACTCTGGAAAAAAATTGTAAAGATTTTGGAATTCAATTATTTGATATTAACAGTCCTAATCAAGGAATTGTTCATGTCATTGGACCTCAATTAGGAATTACATTACCTGGAAGTACCATTGTTTGCGGTGACAGCCATACTTCCACACATGGAGCATTTGGGGCATTAGCATTTGGAATAGGAACAAGTGAAGTGGAACATGTTTTAGCATCACAAACTCTTTGGTTAGAAAAACCAAAACCTTTTGAAATCAGAGTCGAAGGTAAACGAAAGAATCCCCACGCTGTTACTGCAAAAGATATCATATTGTCAATAATCAAAAACATTGGCACTTCTGGTGGTAATGGTACTGTTATCGAATACCGAGGTGAAGGTATAAGCGACCTTTCCATGGAACAACGAATGACAATTTGTAACATGTCTATTGAAGCAGGTGCACGTGCAGGTCTAATTGCCCCCGATGAGAAAACCTTTGAGTATCTTCGAGGTAGAAAATATACTCCAAAAAATTACGAATCTCTAGTTGATTATTGGAGAGATAATCTAAAAACAGACAGCGATGCAAAATTTGAAAAAAGTTATACTTTACATGTTGATAATATTGCCCCTCAAGTAAGCTGGGGTACTAATCCTGGTATGACTTGTGATGTCACTGAATCAGTTCCATTCCCAGAAGATTTTTCCAAAGGTGATCAAAATCAAAAGAAAGGTGCTGAAAAAGCTCTTGAATATATGGCTCTTAAACCTGGCACTCCAATTACTGAAATCAAAATAGATAGAGCGTTTATTGGTTCATGTACCAATGCTAGATTAGAGGATTTAATTGAAGCATCCAAAGTTGTTAAAGGAAGAAAACTATCTTCACATGTTAGGGCTATGGTAGTTCCTGGTTCTCAGATGGTAAAAAAACAAGCAGAAGAGTTGGGTCTTGATAAAATCTTTACAGGTGCAAATTTTGAATGGAGAGAAGCGGGTTGTAGTATGTGTCTAGGAATGAATCCTGATATTTTATCTCCAGGTGAAAGATGCGCAAGTACATCTAATAGAAATTTTGAAGGTCGACAAGGAACTGGAGGAAGAACACATTTAGTAAGTCCAGTGATGGCCGCTGCCGCTGCTATAGAAGGTCATTTTGTAGATGTTAGAGAGATGGATTTGAATTAGCATGCAGTCTTTTAAAAAAGTCAAAACTATAATCGCTCCATTAGATAAGGTAAATGTTGATACAGATCAAATTGTACCAAAACAATTCCTAAAACTAGTTCAAAAATCAGGATTTGGAAAATTTCTTTTTTATAATTGGAGATACGATGATCAGGAGCACCTAAAATCTGATTTTATTTTAAATGACACTAAATACAAAAATTCTAAAATTCTTGTTGTAGGGGATAATTTTGGCTGTGGTTCTAGTCGAGAACATGCCGTTTGGGCATTGCAGGATTATGGGTTTTCGGTAATTATAGCACCTTCATTTGCTGATATTTTTTATAGCAATTGTTTCAAAAATGGACTTTTGCCAATTATTTTAGATGATAAAATAGTAGAGAAACTACAACAAGAAACAGGAGAAATAGAAGTAGATTTAGAAAATCAAATAATTAAAACAAGTTCTGGGGAAATTTCTTTTGTTATTGATTTGCACAAGAAAAAAATTCTTTTAGAAGGATTAGATGATATCGCACAAACTTTGCTGTATGAAAAAAAAATATCAGAATTTGAAAAACAGTCTAAAATCCCATCTGTTTTATGATTTTTTTAACTACTATTTCGCTTCTTTCTAAAATCATTGGTGATTCTGCATCTATCCACTCTTTATCTCCAATGTCATAGGCACTAATTTTTCCTTCTTTTGATAATTGCTGTAAAATATCAAACGATAGATTGATCTCTTTTTGTTTTGGCTTTGCTTTAATTTTTTTAATTATCTCTTTTCCTAAAATGTAAATTCCTAGACATTCTGATAATTGTAATTTCATAGTTGGTTTTTCTTTGAATTCCTTGATTATTCCATTTTCTACTACTGCAAATCCTGTTTCTTCTTTTCTTTTTGTTCTGGTTGCGATACATGCAACACTGTTTTTTTCTTTGAATACTTTTCTCATCTTTACTAGATCTATGGCACATAGATTATCTACAAACCATAACACAAATTCTGAATCTTCTTTTAGTTTATCTTCAATATGTAAAAGATCTCCACCTGTTCCACTTTGTGTGTCTTGTACAAACGTAATTTTTTTTCCATTTTTTGTATTGCTGTAATAATTTTTAATCTGACCTCCTAGTCCTGTATAGTCTGAAATTATGATGATTTCTTTGATGAAATCAAATGAATTCAAATATTTTACAATATAATCAATTAACGGCTTGTCATTTATTGGCGTCATTGCTTTTGGAAAATATTCTGTATATGGTTTGCCTCTAGTTCCTTTGCCACCAGCTAAAATTATAGCCTTCACAGTCTAACGGTATGATTTTTGTTTTCTTCTTCTTGCACCAGGTCCGCCAAATTTCTTTGGTTCTTTTCTTCTGGCATCCCCGCTAATCAGATACTTGTCAAAATCTGTAATTCTTTGTCTTAGGTCTTCTCTAGTTGATTTTGGAAATGGATGATCTTTAGGATCTTTTTTAGATTTAGTCCAACCTATGAGTGCTCTTGAAATACCAGTAGCTGCTGCACTGGCTTGTCCCATAAATCCTCCCCCTCTTACTCTGACAGAAATGTCTACCTTGTCTCTTAAATCTCCTGTAATTTCTAATGGTGCTAACATTACCTCACGAGCAGTTTCTTGCGGAATCATCTCAATAGGAATGTTGTTTATTCTAATTTTTCCTTGTCCTTTTGTAATATACACATGTGCGCTGGATGTTTTCCTAGTTGCAAAATAAATTTCTGTTTTTGGTGTTGTCATTCTGTCCACCCTATTATTTTTGCAATATCGCCAATTGTTGTATAGTTTGCTGCAGTTTTTCTAATCTTAGCTTCTTTGAATTGGATTTTTTCAAATGAACTTAGTTCTTTAGGTGAACCAATGTATGTTCTTAGTCTTTTGTGAGCTAATAATCCTGAAGGTTTCTTTCTTGGTAGCATCCCACGGATCATTTTCTTCATTATAGTATCTGGTCTTCTTGGATGTATTGGACCATGTCTTGGATGAATGACACTGCTAACTTCTAAAAATCCTCTATATCCACTAATTATGTTTGTTCTTGTTCCACTGATCATGATTTTTTCACAATTTACAACTGATACTCTATTTCCATTTAGCAATAATTTAGCAACATTTGATGACAGTCTTCCTGCTATGTGATCTGTAGCATCTACTACAATTGGTTTATCTATTGATATGACATTTTCTTGACTAGCCAAGTAATACTACTCCTTTTCCAGTTGGGTGTTTTGTTATTAAATCTGAAAAACTAACTATTTTTCCTCCTTTTTCTAAAATTTTTGTAGCTGCAGAATTTGAAATTGAAAATGAGCAAAGTGTAATTTTATGATCAATATCGCCAGTTCCTAATACTTTTCCTGGGAAAACTACTATATCTGCATCCTTTGTTAGTTGACCTATTCTGTTCAAATTGATATGTCGTCTTGCAATAGATGGTTTTAATGCATATTCTGCTAATCTTGCCCAAATTGGGGCATCATTTTTAGTAGATGCCTTTTTTAGATCTTTTGCCATGCGTATGACGACTTGATTAGTCATGTGAATAAACCGACTTAAAACCCAAATATAATGTGTATGCTTAGTTTATTCTTTTAATTGACCGATTATTTCTTTAAACTCTGATAATCTATTACTTAGCTCATCTACTCCTGCAAGAATTATTTGTTCTGGTTTTAGTGCGCCTGTTGATTCTATTGTAAGTACTCTCTCATCTTCTTTATTGGTTTCAGTTAAAACTGAAATGTTTGCTGAATTCCACTTTGCATGTTCTGTTCCGCGACCGAGTCTTGCATAGCATTCTACTTTGATTCTTTGTCCTGCTGCAAGCTGAACAATTGGAATTTTATCTGAAATTGGTTTTACTGCATCATCTTCAGATGTTAAGTCATTTGATAATATTGTTCTTGTAACATCTGAATCTCCTGAATCTAGAACTAACATGACTTTACAATTAGCACATCCTGTCTCACTTTTACAATCACATTTTGATGGTTCATTGAATCTTGATAAATCCGTTTTAATTGGTATTAATCCTAGTCTATGTGCCAAACCTTCGTCTGGTAATACTGATGAATTTTCTATAATATCTACTGTATCTATGGCAAATACTGGGATGCCATTTAGACAGATACGTCTAAGTGCATTTGCATATTGTAATGGAACACCTTTCAGCTTTACTGACATTTTTTGATTATCCTTGTTAATTACCTCTAAAGAAGACAAATCTTAAAAGAAAATTTCCAAAATCCACATAAAAATCTAGCTAGTTTTATGTATGGATATTGCAGTTTTAGCGTTACATAATCAAGCTCATTTTAGGCATGAAAGAGCAACTAAATCGTTTCAGTTAAGATGAATTCAATTTTTAATGATTAAATAAATTTTCTGGTTAAATTCAAATTTAATCAAAGGTTATAGTTTTAGGAAATTATTTTAGATTAGATAAAAAATGTCACAACCAAAAAATAAAAAAATTGTCATAACTGCTGCAATAATTGGAATTATTGCTGTAGGTGTAATTGGTGCATATTTTGTTTCAGCCCAGACCACTATAACCATGATACCAATCACACAAGAAGATCAAGAAAAAAATGATGCATTAGGTGTGGCCCAAAGATTCATCGTAACTAGTCCAACATTTGCATTTGATGGAGACGCTAATACGTTAGATACTGTATATGTTGGCTCTGCAGAATCATTTCCGCCTCAACACATGATCAAAATGACCTTTGATTCTGCACATGGTGGATTTGGAAACAGAGAAGGACAGATGTTGACTCAGGTAATCACCCACCACAAAATAGACATCATTGTATCTGAAGAGACTGTAATCTCTGCAGTAACTGATGACGTTTGGGATGAACTGAATCATCAATATGTGCTAAAAAATCCACAAACAAAACTACCGTCTTCTGATGAGCCAATCATACCTTTTGATGGCATGGCAACTGATTATTCATCATTAATTGATGCCATACAATCACGTGGAGTTTTGGTAGATCTCATTGATGAAATTGCATCTGAAATCTCATCGTTTTCAGTACCAATCAAAGTAATTTCAGTTGGTGGAGCAGACGTACAAGTATTTGAATTCCAAAGTGAATCTGATGCAAAAACAGCCAGTCTTACTGTTTCAAAAGACGGAACTGAGATTGGAACAAGCATAATCCGATGGATTGACACACCGCACTTTTACACAAATGGCAAACTAATTGTCCTATATGTTGGACATAATCCCGAGGTAGTGAATTTACTAGAGTCATTTTTAGGCAAGCAATTTGCCGGAATGTGATTCAAGCATTTTCCAAATTTTTTTTCTATACTCTAAACTCTTTTTGTTTTCATTATGATGAAGCAATTTTCTCATTAACAAATAATCAAGACAACTAAAACTCTAATAATCATAAATGCATAGAATAATCATTGGATTATGAAAAATTCTGTTCACAAATTTTAGAATCAAATCCTAAAATCCGATTTGCTACCGTTTATGATCAATGGGCTGTTCGCGTTGGAGGCGGTATGCGTAAGGGCTTGACTAGTCTGCTTTCAGAGCATAAGGAAAATGAATTAGTCACTCTTTCTATTATTGATTGGAAGGCACGTAAAGAAATGTCAAAGTGGCTTGGCAAAACAAAGTACACCTTGGCTGAATATGACTTGGTTAAGCGCTTTTCCCTTTATCTGGGAGATGACCATTTGCTTCTTGTAAGCACCTCAACAGATGTCGGCACAGATGAAGTGGTAGATAAAATTATCAAACTCTATTACAAAAATCAAGACTAATTTTTTTTTGAGTATAATTAAATACCAAATTATCGTACAATATTTCAGAAATGGTCGATGTAACAGTGGTTAGATATTCATATGAAGGCGAAAAATTTGAGATTTTGGTAAAGCCTGACCCTGCACTGGATTTCAAACTGGGAAAGAAAAAAGACATTTCTGCGATCTTGATTTCTGATGAGATATACACTGACTCTGGCAAGGGCACTAAACCATCAACAGAAAAACTACTCAAGGCTTTCAAAACTGAAGATGTCAATGAGATTGCTGAGATAATGCTTAGAAAAGGTGATCTGAATCTTACTACTGATCAAAGACGTAAGATGCTTGATGAAAAAAGAAAACAAATTGTTTCATTTATTGCCAAGACTTACGTTGATCCTAGAACACACTTACCTCATCCTCCACTGAGAATTGAGCAAGCATTAAAGGATGGAAAAATCATAATAGAACCACAAAAAAATGTAGATGAGCAAGTAAAAGATATTGTAGAAAAATTGCGTTCTATAATACCTTTGAAATCTGAAAACCTTGATCTTGAAATAACTATCCCTGCACAATATGCGTCTCAATCTTATGCTGTTTTGAAATCTGTAGGAATTCTAAAAAAGGAAGAATGGCAAAATAATGGTTCCTTAAAAGCAATACTTGAAATACCCGCTGGAGCAAGGCCAAACGTGCTTGATAGACTAGGTTCTATAACAAAAGGTTCTGCTACAGTTGAGGTTATGAAATAATGGAGAACAAAAGAAAATATGTTATACCTGGCGATGTAATTACAACTGGCCCTTACAGACCTGAACAAAATGTAATCCTTGATGGCAACAAAATCATTTCTACTGCTATAGGAATTTCAGAAATTTATGATGATTCCATTAAAGTAATACCGTTAACTGGAAAATATATCCCAAAAATCGATGACCTTGTAATTGGCAAAGTCATCTCTCATACGTCATTATCTTGGGAATTAGATATCAACTCATGTTATGTGGGATTTTTACCTGCACAAGATGTTTTTGGAAGAGATTTTTCTGCACATGCTGATGAACTCTCATCAAAACTAAAATCTGGTGATCTTGTTGCAGCTAGAATTGCTAATTTTGATAGAACCAGAGATCCACTTGTCACAATAGCTGATAGAGATCTTGGTAAGATTGATTCTGGACACCTAGTCAAGATTTCCCCTAGCAAAGTCCCACGCCTAATTGGAAAAAGAGGAACTATGATTCAAACAATTGAAATGGCTACTGGTGCTGCTATTACCATTGGTCAAAATGGTTGGGTCGTAGTCTCATGTGAAACCCCCGAGGGATTATTAAAGGCTAAAAAGGCAATACAAATGGTTGACGAAAAGGCACATGTTGCTAATTTAACTGACCAAGTGAAAGAAATGTTAGAATCAAAAGGTGAATCATAATGGGCGGAAGAGATACAACCCTAGTGTTACTAGATGAAAATGGAATTCGTTGTGATGGTAGAAAAGTCGATGAACCAAGACGAATTATGATTAAAGCTGGAGGATTAAAAAATGCTGATGGCTCGGCATACATTGAATTTGGCGATAACAAAATTCTAGTTGGAGTATTTGGTCCACGAGATGTACATCCAAAACACATGTCCAACACCGATACTGGTATTTTACGAGTTAGATATCATATGGAGCCATTTTCTGTAACTGAGAGAAAAAATCCTGCACCATCTAGAAGAGAAATTGAAATTTCCAAAGTTATCAAAGAGGCATTAGAGCCAGCAGTAATGTTAGACAAGTTTCCAAGAACTGCAGTTGATGTTTTTATCGAAGTTCTTCAAGCTGATGGTGGTACTCGATGTGCTGCACTCTCTGCTGCATCTGTAGCTTTGGCAGATGCTGGAATTCCTATGAGAGATATGGTGGCAGCATGCGCTGCAGGTAAAGCAGCAGATACAATTATTCTTGATGTTAATAATGAAGAAGACCAAGCAGGACAAGCTGATATGCCTATTGGCTACATGCCAAGTCTAGAAAAAATCACACTACTCCAATTAGATGGCGTACTGACTCCTGCAGAATACAAGAAATGTGTAGAGACAGGAATTCATGGATGTAAAATTGTTTATGAATTACAAAAGAAAGCATTAACTGAAAAATATTTTGGAAACGGAGAAAAGTAAATGACATCTACTTCTGTAATTGATGAGCTAAAAAAATCTCAAATTCTTGAATTATTAGAACAAGGAAAAAGAGTTGATGGAAGAGCACTAGACGAACCACGAAAATTAATGATTGAAATAAATGCAATTCCAAAAGCAAATGGTTCTGCACGAGTTAGATTAGGTGACAGTGAAGTAGTTTGTGGTGTTAAAATTCAACCTGATAGACCTTTTCCAGATATGGGTGACAAGGGCATCTTCATTTGTACTGCTGAGCTTTTACCGCTTTCTCATCCAAGTGTTGAAACTGGTCCTCCTGGACCTGATGTTATTGAATTGGCAAGAGTAGTTGATAGAGGTATAAGAGAAAGTCATATGATTGATTTGTCTCAACTAGTAATTGCAAAAAATAAATCTGTCGTTGGAGTTTTTGCTGATAATGTCGTAGTTGATTATGATGGAAATTTGTTTGATGCATGTGCTTATGCTGCAGCAGCTGCAATTCTATCCTCCAAAATGCCAAAATGGGAAATGAAAGATGATGTGCCAACTTTAGTTGAAGGTGGGGAATCAGCTGTACCAGTAACTACTATCCCAGTCTCTGTCACTATGGGCAAAATTGGAAATTACATAATTGTTGATCCAAATGGTGATGAATGGGATAGCATGGATGCAAGAATTACAATTACTACTGATTCTGATGGAAATATTTGTGCTTTACAAAAAGGAGGAACAGGCGGATTTACATTTGATGAGGTAATCAAATGTGGTGAAATATCTGTTAAAGTAGGCTCAAAAATAAGAGAAAAGTTAAAACAAGCAAAGGAAGGAGGACAATAAATTGGTAAAGCAAAAATCACTAAAAGGATTAGGTGCAAGATATGGTATCAAAATTAGAAAACAGTATGCCAAAATTCACTTTCAACTAAAAGAAAAGAGAACCTGCCCTGAATGTGGTTCTCAACAGTTTAATCGAGATGCAGTTGGTATTTGGTCTTGTAAGAAATGTAGTTTCAAAATTGCTGGAACAGCATATGATGTCCAGCTTTAATGCAAAAATCATTATTGATGCAAAAGAGAAAACAAAAGCGATCTTTGATTCTATAAACACTGATAATGAATTTTATCCAGAAAATCCCACAAAAACCTATATGGCATTAAGTGAAAAAATCACCATTTCAATAGAATCTGATCATATTCCACACTTACGAGCAAATCTTAATTCAACTTTGAGATTAATTCAGGCAAGTTACGATTCAATTGAATCGGTAAAGATATAATGAAATCACAGACATCGTATTAACATGTCAGCAGGACAAATGCCTCCTTGGCTTCAAGAGCAACTCATGAAAATGCAACAATCTCAACAAAACCTTCAATCAATAATGACACAAAAACAACATCTTGAGATGGAAAACATCGAGACTGAAAAAGCTCTTGAGGAATTAAAAAAAGCAACAGATGATGATAATGTATACAAACATGCTGGTTCAATTTTGATAAAATCTACTAAACAAGCACTAATTGATGAATTGGAAGAACGAAAAGAGTTGGCAAAAACACGTGCAACTGTTCTTGAAAAACAAGAATCTAGACTTAAAGAATCTCTTAAAGAACAAGAAGCAAAAATCACTGAAATGATGCGAGGTCCACCATCAGGAGGCGCTCAAATGTCAAAACCACCCACTGATGATAATCCCAGAAAATAGCCTGGCAACTGAGATTTCAAAAAGATATTAACAAATTAACAAAATTACATTTGGTGAAATTAGAAAATTTACGAATTATTGTAGATGAACGGGAACGTAAGAGTGGAATTCCTGATCTGCTAAAATCAGTCGGACTTAATATTGAAATGAAAACATTGCCTATTGGTGATTACATTGTTGCGCCTGAAACTGTTGTGGAGCGTAAAAGTATTCGCGATTTAATGTCTTCTGTTTTTGATGGTAGACTTTTTGATCAATGCTCTAGACTAAAAGAACACTTTCAATTTCCAATAGTGCTTATGGAAGGAAATGTAGATGAAATTGAAGAAATAACTGATAACCCAATGATCTTCTATGGCGCATTATCTACTGTTGTAATTGATTTTAAGATTCCAATAATTCCTACCCCTAGTGCAATTCATACTGCAAAATTACTTGTTTCATTGTGTTCCAGAAACGAATCTGCAAAAGGTCCCTATCTGAAAAAAATAAAAAAATCAACTGATTTGGAAAAACAACAATTATCATCTCTTTGTAGTCTACCTGGTATTGGCGAGAAATTTGCTGTTAGAATGCTCGAGAAATTTGGAACTCCTTTGAAAGTTTTTACTGCTACAACTGCTGAACTTGCAAAAGTTGAAGGATTAGGAGATGCCAGAGCTAAAAAAATAAAAAAAGTGCTTGAATCTCAAAGCAAATACATCAAAGCATCAAACCAAAAAACTTTGCATGATACATGATACTGTTAAATAAATTAACAAATCTGTTTCCTTATGTTAGTTTCAATAGATTGGCTAAAAAATAATCTCTCTGATCCAAATGTTATCATTTTAGATACACGTCCTAAAACAATGTTTTTGTACGGTCATATCCAAAAATCTCAATCACTAACAATAGAACAAGTTATACAATTTGATCAATATGGTGCAAATCTAGTTATTGATGAAAAAAAAATTGCTGTTCTTTTTAGCTCGCTTGGAATTGATAATTCTAAAACTGTTATTCTTATTGGCGATTCTATGGATCCATCAGCTGCTAGGATTGCATGGACATTTCTCTACTTTGGACATGAAAAAACATACCTACTTGATGCAAATATTATGGACTTGCAAAAAAATGGATTTGAATTAATAAAAAAATTATTCACTCCTGAATCTGCAACATTTACTCCAAAAATTAACTCTAAAATTCGAATAGAATATGATCATCTTAAAGAAAAATTAAATAATTTTGTAATTTTAGATGCAAGAACACCTCAAGAGTTTATGGGCGGACATTTGCCTAATTCAAAACTAATTCCATTTACTGAAGGAATAGCATATGATGGTAAGTTATTTCAAAATAAAGATTTTTTACAAAATCTATTTTCTCAAAACCAAGTATCTAAAGACAGTGAAATTGTTTGTTATTGTATGCATGGTCATAGGGCATCTAGTCTATTTTTACAATTGATGATTGCAGGTTATCAAAATATAAAATTGTATGATGGATCATTTGTTGATTGGTATGGACGGAGATTGCCCCTTGAGTAGTTTTCTCTTAAGTGGTGTACCACACATTGGACATTCTTTTCCAGTCGTATGATTTGTACGACATCCAGGACAATAATGAACCCATTTGCCAACGTCTTGAAAACTATCTGTCATTATAGGTGATATCTTTAATCCTATATTTTTTGCAACATTTGTAATTGCAAAATCATCTGAAATAATCTCGCCTTTCAGACTTATACATAGCGCAATTATTGAAATATCTTGTTTTGATAATTGTGGAAAATCCCCAGTTTCTTTGGCAGATGCTATGGCTGCATTTGTTGATTCTTTGTCTGGATCCATTATTTTTAATCGGTTAGTTTCTAGTAATGTTCCTAATGCATCCTGATTTTTTTTGATGTGTTTTATTTCTTCATAAACAAGAGATGTTGTATAACAATCATTGGCTGATCCAAATGGAACTCCTGCATAAAATGCACTTGCATCTAATATTCTAAAATCCAAGTTTACTCATCTGTCTTAGTCCTCGTTTCTTCAATCTAACAAAGACTGCTGGCTTTCTATACTTTTTTATAATTATAGGTTCGCCATAACCTGCCGATTTTACTACCTGTGCATCCATCACTATACTACAGTCATGCGATGATATTATTTCTATTTTTTCATCTGGCACCACAATTGATTCTAATCTGTAAACTGGAGCAACAGGTGTTATAATCAAAACATCTAGACTTTCATGAAGAATAGGACCACCTAAAGAAAATGAGTGCCCCGTTGACCCGCTGGGAGTGGCAATTATCACTCCATCCATTTTTTGTTTGACTGTATCATTTTGAAATTTTATCTCAATCTCTGCGGTTTTTGTAAGATTTGTTCTACAAATGTAGATCTCATTTAATGCTGGTGGAAATTCTTTACCTCCACATGAAGCTACAACTCTGGTTCGTTTATCTAAAAAGAATTTACCTTTTAGAATTCTATCTATTGCATCATCTATTTCATCAATAGTTATTTCAGATAGTATGCCTCTATTCCCGCCTACGTTAATTGTTAGAATTGGAGTATCGTTTTCTAAATATCTGAAAACTCTCAGAGTTGTTCCGTCTCCTCCTAATGTAATTACTAGATCAAGTTTTTCTTTTTTCAGCTCCTCTAGTGTCTCTACTTTTTTTGCACCTTCTACTTCTATGGGGGAAATTGTAAATACTGTAGATTTTTTTGCTAGAAACTTTTTTGCAACGCTTTTTGCTGCATCTTCTGACTCTTTTGAACCTACTTTACTAACCACTGCAACTTTTTGAAGTTTCAAGTAGTTCTCCTAAGTCTCATTTGGTTAAAAAGATATTTTTTATTTATTTTATTGTAAACACAAATAAATATGAATATGAATTTGTAAAATAGCATGAATTACGCCCATCCTGAAGTTTTAGTAGATACAGACTGGGTGTCAAAAAATCCACCAAATGAAAATAGAAAATTAGTTGAAGTTGATTATGATCCTGTAAATGGATATCAAAAAGGTCACATTAAAGGAGCCAGCTTAATTTGGTGGAAACGAGACATTAATGATCCTATAACTAGAGACATCATTAATAAAAAACAATTTGAGACATTAATGTCTAAAAATGGCATACGTGAAGATACAGAAGTAGTTCTTTATGGTGATTTTAATAATTGGTTTGCAGCATTTGTTTTCTGGGTTTTCAAATATTATGGTCATGAAAATCTAAAAATTATGAATGGTGGAAGAAAAAAATGGGAATTAGAAAATAAGGAATACACTACAGAAGAACCACGACTTGCTTTAACTACATACAAAGCACAACCACCTGATGAGGGACTCAGAGCTTATCTGTTTGATGTTAGTAGAGCATTAGGACGAGAAGACACTGTTATGGTTGATGTACGATCTCCAAAAGAATTCTCTGGAGAAATTACAGCGCCTCCTGAATATCCAATGGAACATGCACAAAGAGGTGGACATATTCCTAAAGCAAATAATATTCCATGGGCAACTGCTGTAAATGATGCTGATGGTACATTCAAATCTGTAGCAGATCTTACACAAAATTATGAATCAAAAGGTGTTACACCAGACAAAGATGTTATCTGTTATTGTAGAATTGGAGAACGATCGTCTCATAGTTGGTTTGTTCTAAAATATCTGCTAGGTTATTCCAAGGTTCGAAACTATGATGGTTCTTGGACTGAATGGGGTAACATGATAGGAAACCCTGTGGAAAAATAAATTGTCATTAGATCCTCATATACTAAAGAACGGCTCATTTTATTACATTAAAGATGGCGGTGCTGATTTTATTCTGGAAGATAAAACAAAAAGAGGTCTTACAGTAAAGGACACATCCATTGATGAAAAACTAAACGTCAAAGCTGATAAAGGCATGATTCATGATATGGATGGAATTGGACATTGGGTCCCAATCCGCTGGTATTTTTCAAAAGCTCTGTTTGATTTCAACAAAATCTCAGAATATGCCGAAGCAATGGAAAAAAAATATGTTGAACTTCGGGAGCTTACATGTCCAGACGACAGTGACTGATAACCTTTTTAAATAAAATCAATCTACTGAAACCGAATGTCATTACTTCTGAAAGATCGAGTTTGGACAATGGAAGCACCAACTGCAAAACGTGGTGTATATCCTCTTCACGGCTTCAAACTTGGACTTTATAGATTGCCAATAAAACTTGAAGATCCTCTAGAAATTAAATCTGTACACGACGGTCTGAAAAAGGCATTTGAAATGGATGCTTATGCCGATAGAGTATTTGCAACATATCGTTGGAAAGAACAGAATATGAAAGATCCTGATGCAAAAGGGTATGAAGAAGTAGAGTTGTCTGTAACTGTTGAGATTGTCAGTGGAGAAGTGGTTGATATCATTTATCAAATTTTTCCAATTGAAAAATTTGGCGACCCAAACTGGGTTAAAGATTATAGAAAAAAGGCAGATCATTTTGCAAAAATGGTCATTGATACTATCTTACGTAATACCATCTTGGCAGATAAGATGATTTCTTATCTTGCAAAAGCAGAGAATCTTAATCACTCTGGGGCAATACAGAGACTAGAAGAGCTTACTCCTCTTGCAAAAATTGTTCTTAATGCTAAACCCAAAGCAACTGAAGCTACAGATGAAATTGCTGAAGATGATGGCGGTGAATTTGAAATTCCTGATGGAGCAAAACCAGGTCCAATTGATGTTACTTACAAATCTAAAATGAAACCCTCTACTCCATTTGATGCAAATGGATACACAATCAAGACTTGGGGTAGAAAAGGCACCAACAATGGAATTCTTGGTGTTTGGGGCGAATTTGTATCTGTTGATTATGATATCTGTATTGCAGATGGTGCATGTATTGAAGCATGTCCAGTTGGAGTCTATGAATGGTTTGATACACCTGGAAATCCTGGATCTGAGAAAAAACCCCTCATGTCAAAGGAACCTGATTGCATATTTTGTCTTGCATGTGAAGGTGTTTGTCCGCCACAAGCAATTAAGATCTTTGAACAAAAATAAGTAAATTATTTTGCAAGTATAAATAGTGACCAGACATTTTGGGAACTAGACAATGGCACTTAATTCATTTACTCAATTTATTTTTAATCTGTTTATTGCATCTGCAATTATTATTAGTGCTTACACCTGTAATTTCTATTATCTAACATATCTTTCAATAAAGCGAAAAGAAATTCTTTCTACTGCCAATGTGGGAACTCCATCAGTTACTATTCAATTGCCAATCTACAATGAAAAGTATGTTGCAAAGAGATTAGTTGATGCAGTGTGTATGATGGATTATCCAAAAGAAAAGATGAAGATAATGGTTTTAGATGATTCTGATGATGAAACAGTGGATCTTTTATTTGATGTTGTTGCTAAATACAAAAAACAAGGATTTCAAATTGATCATATACGACGTGGTACAAGAAAGGGGTACAAAGCAGGTGCTTTGAAATATGCAATGCAAATTACCGATACAGAGTTTGTAGCAATTTTTGATGCTGATTTTATTCCACCAGCTTGGTTTCTAAAAAGAGCGATTCCTCACTTTTCTAAATCTAATATTGGATTGGTTCAATGTCGTTGGGGGCATGTAAATGAAAACTATTCTGCAATTACTCAGGCACAAGCGCTTAGTCTTGACTTTCATTTTTTAATTGAACAAAAAGCTAAGAGCAATTCTAATTTATTTATGAATTTTAATGGCACTGCCGGAATCTGGAAATGTGATTGTATAGAAGATGCTGGTGGATGGCACACTGCTACACTTGTCGAAGATCTTGATCTAAGTTATAGAGCCCAGATGAAAGGATGGAAATGTGTTTTTTTACCTGATATTGTAGTTGACGCTGAACTTCCTGTTCAAATGAATGCAGCTAAAAGACAACAATTTCGTTGGGCAAAAGGCTCTATCCAATGTGCAATTAAATTATTAGCAGACATTGTCATCAAACGTAAAGTTTCAGTAGAAGCAAAAATTCAAGCATTTGTCCAACTAACACGTCATATTGTTTACCCCTTAATGTTGATACAATTTCTTGCATTACCTGTACTTTTAGCTTCAAACATGAATCTTTATCTTGTCAGTTTTATTCCAGCATTGACAATTGCCGCATATCTTGCCATGGGTCCTGGTGCATACATTGTGATAATTCAAAGTATGTATCATAAATCTTGGAAATCAAAAGCAAAGATTTTGCCTGCATTACTTGTTTACAATGCCGGAATGTCTGTGAATAACAGTGTAGCTGTGTTTGATGCTGTTTTTGGAAAGAAAAATGAATTTCTAAGAACTCCAAAATATGGAATTGTTAACAAAGAAGATAATTGGAGAGATAAAGCATACAATTTACCTTTTACAAAAACTACATTGCTTGAGATCTTTTTTGGTATCTATGGTCTGATGGGAATTTTGATTTCTATATTTTCCAATAATCCTGTTTTTGCACCTATTATTGGATTGCAAACCGTTGGCTTTTTTTATATCTCCTACATGAGCCTCTCTCATACAAGATTTAAAAGAATTAAATCCGGCAATATTCCTGTTTTAACCAAGACAGAAAAAATGGCAAAAAGAACATATCAACTCTCAATGATTGGAGTAGTTGCAATTATCATTTTTGGGGGGTTTATGGCAATCAATGGATATCATGCTGATGTTTACCCTCTTGATAGAATACGTGGAAATTTAGATGGCATACTTGGTTCAGCTGATCCAGTTTCAATTAAAACTCATTTAATGGCAATTAAACAAGATTTGGCAATTGTTATGGAAAAATTACCTGAAAGCAAAAACCCTGTTTGGGTATTTCCTACCGAATCTACAAGCTTTCTTCGAATAGAACGTGATGTTGATAATATGATTGCCAGTGCTGAAACTATTTCTGGAATCTCAGAAGACAATGCTGCGTTTCAAACCGGCATGACTAACATTGGTGAACGCGCTCTTGCAATACGTCAAAATATTATGGATGCTACACCATACATGTTTGTTAGCGTATCTAATATTGTATTTAGCACATTGTGGATAGCTGCAATTTTAGGAATCTTTGCGGCTCTAAAACGAAAGAAAGATCAACTAACTGCATTTGATGAAGCAGCCGGTATTTAGGAAATATTCAACTCGTTTCGTATTTCATCTACAGCTCTAATGCCGTAAATATCTCTAATCTGTTGAATTCTGACTGATTCTTTTAGTAAGTCTTTTCCAATTGTATTTATCAAAATTGCAAAGATATCACTAAATCTAATCTCCCATTTGTCTGCACAGTCCAAAATTTTGCTGATTGCCCATTGCCTTACTTCATTTGGTAGTGGAATTTTCTCTCCTGCCTCTATTGATAATCTATCAAATAAATTCACAATTTCTGCTGTTTGTGATGCCATGTTCTCTAGATCTTTTGCATCTCCATACTTTGATTCTGAATGCATTCTTATGTTTGATTGATATTCTGACAGCTTTAACAATGCCATCATTTCTTTTGATGCTTCTTTGGATGCCTTGTTTGTAACATTTTTGACTGATTGCATCTCTTCAAATATTTTATCTGATTTTTTGTGAAATTCTATCGTAGACGCATCTTGTCGTTTTAAAATATCTGATACAGATGAAATTTTTTGTTCTATGCTACCTGTTTTCTCAAATACATTCTTTTTGAAATTTGAAAAATCCTCTTGGACTGATTTTAATCCCTCTCCTACAGATGCTGCAGAATCTACATTTGCAACAATTGTGGCAAACTGCTGCTTTAATCCCTCTATGACCCCTCCTAAAGAATCCATTTTTGAGGCTTTTCCAGCAATCGCATCAATTGCAATTTTAATTGCACCTAATTCTACACTCAATTTTGATGCTGAATTTACATTGTCTTTGATTTTCCCAATTTCTTGATTTAAGCTAGCAATTACCTGAGAATTCACTTCAATACTACCTGTTTTTTTAATTATTCCTTCAACACTGTTTTTTAGATTATCCATCTCTTTACCAATGTCTAAAAATGAATCTGTTTTTCCAGATACTTTTCTAAGATCGTCTCTTACTTCGTCAATTCTTTGTGCTATTTTTATTATCATTTGTGAATTGTTTCTCATGGAATTCATACTGTCTTCTACTTGCCGTGATAATTCCTGAGTCTTTGGAGATGATTTTTGTAATTCGTTTATCTTGCTTACTTCTTCTTGTAGTCTTATCGTTTGATCATTAATTTTTGTAACTAAATTCGATTGGGTTCTTACCTGATTTAACCCTGCATAAAGTTTTTGTGTGTCATCTTCTAGAATGTCTATCTGCTTTGATTGTTTCTGTATGCTTTCTAATGTTGAAGTTAATGCGTCAATCATATCTTTCATAGAAACGAGGACTTTTTGGTTATCGCCAAAAATCTTTGACATTACTTTGATCTCTTTTTGCAATGCCTTGCTGGAATCTGACACCGATGCTACCTTCTTTAGTATTGCAGCTGGTGTAGGTTCACGTTTTATGACCTTTTTTGTTTTATCTGAAACTTTATGTGTTTTCTTCGTTTCTTTGGTAGCCATATGTAATAATAATAAAATATGATGATAAAAAAGTTAGGTGTAAAATAAAAAATGTAAAGAGTTACTTGTTGACAACTTCTGGTTCATGAAGTAACTCATGAAAGGTCTTTTCAGCTAGTCCAATTGCTGTGTCAATAAACCCTCTTGGACAATATTCACATTGAATCATATAGTACGGTATGGTACCGTACTATTAATGCTTAGGTAATTGTGATGTTACCAGTTATGCAGTCAGATACCCCAGGTCATTTCTCTACACTATTTTCAGCTGACCTACTCATCATTCTGCATTTAGATTAATGATAACTAGGCATAAAGAGGTTCAAAACATAATAAATTCACATAAAAGTTATGTTAAATTAAAAATTCTATTTTCATTTGTTGGATTTGTGAGCAATTGTTTTTAAACAAATTTGTTAAATGATACTGTGGATAATTCTATACTTCAGATTGATCCATCTGGAATTTATTCCATTTTGAGTCAAATTGCAACTGGTTTTGTTGATCAGACTACTCACATTCCTCACACCTCATTTGTTACTGATTTAGCTTTTATCATGATTATTGGTGCAATTGTAACTCTTGCATTCTTTAAAATAAAACAACCTCTCATCATCGGATATCTTTTTGCAGGTATGCTGTTGGGGCCTCTATCTCCTCTTTGGTCTTGGATTCTTCCTTCAGGTAGTCGTCCTTCTGACATGTTGGAAGGTGTAGGAATTTTAACTGACATCTCTGCATTGAATCTGTTTTCTGAAATAGGAGTCATTTTACTTCTTTTTGTAATTGGGATTGAATTTCCTTATGCAAAAATCAAAAGTATTGGAAGAATCGCAATTGGTGTAGGTACTATTGGTCTGTTTACAACATTAGGTGCAATTTTTTATGCTGCAAGTTCGCTTGGATTGAATTCTATGGATTCTTTATTTATTGCTGCAGCACTTTCAATTTCTAGTACTGCTGTCATTGTAAAAATTTTAGAAGAGATGGGACGAATAAAAAGAGAATCCACAATTCTTGTATTGGGAATATTGATTGTAGAAGATGTAATTGCTGTCATTTTAATTTCCTCTTTACAATCTATTGCTTTAGTTGGAACTGTATCTGTAGAATCTATTCTGATTGTAGTCATTGTTGCAACAGGCTTGATTGTCGGCACATTTACAATTGGAACAAAAATTATCACACCATTAATTGATAGAGTTGCTGCATCTGAACGCCATGAAATTTTATTATTGAGTGTTCTTGGAGTGTGTTTTGGCTATGCATTATTGGCAAATATTGTTGGGTTGTCAGTTGCAATAGGTGCTTTTCTTGCAGGTGTCCTAGTTGCCGAATCCAAATCATCTGAAGTTTCCAAACTCTTGGCAAGTCCCATTAAAGATATGTTTGTGGCCATCTTCTTTGTCTCCGTTGGTGCTCTGATGGATGTGTCTCAACTTCAAAATTATATCTTTATAGCTATTGCACTAATTGCGGTTGCAATTGGCATGAAGTTTGGGGGTAATCTGCTTGGCAACTTTTTATTCCGTCAAAAACGTGACAAATCTGTTCGCTCCGCATTCACATTAGCTGCTCCCAGAGGTGAATTTTCAATTGTTATAATAAAAACTGGAGTTGATATTGGAGCAGTAAGTGCATTTTTGTTCCCACTAGTAGGTGTTATTTCTATTATCACTGCATTTCTCTCACCATTTATGATAAAGGCAAGCGATAAAGTGGTTCCAATGTTAGAAAAGAAAAATGTCTGATGAACTCAAAAAATTATCTGAACAAGTCCATGATGGTGTGACCACATTTGATTTTGATGGCAAGGACATTCCATGTATAATTTTAGATGAAAGAAAATACGATGAAATAATATCCAAAGTTGCTGGGAAATCTCTTGCAATTAACACTGATCTTAACATATTGCAAGATGGACTGGGTCATGTTTTTGTGGAAATTGTTTTGACATTTTCTCAAGGTGAAATTGTTGAAAAACTACTAATCAACGCAAACAAGGATCTGTCATTTTTTCAATCTCTTGCAAAAACTTCAATGCTTGCACTTTCATCACCAAAATCTCATTATGGAAAAGATAATGTCTTTATGATTCAGCTACCTAGACCTGAAAAAGCTGAAACCGCATTAGAGATTATTGAACGTGGGTTGGTACAAAATAATCAAAAATAAATGGTGCAGTTACCGGGATTTGAACCCGGGTCACGAACTTGGCAAGCTCGAATATTAACCAAACTGTACTATAACTGCAACAATCCTAAGGGATGAATTTGGATATTAAACTGTTTTTAACTATTGCATCCAAGATAAACTATGGATGAAATACTGATGGAGAAAATTAAGCAAAAAATTCATGAGACTATTTCAAACAAAGATGAAATTAGACAACTCATTCAATTGCTTTCAAATATTGATGATTCTAAATCATTTGCACTTGGAATTGTTGTTGGAAGACTCTATAACGCATTTTATTATCAAACAAAAAGAATTCTAAACCGAGAACCCACGAAATTTGAATTTACAGAATTTTTAGAATTTGTTAAAAGTAAGAAATCTGATCTAGAGAATTTATGGTGACATTTTTTGTTCCCAAGGAATAACTTTGATAGTTGCCGTTCCTGGTAGTTTTACACAAGCACTTTTTAGGGCTTTTTTTGCTTTTTCTAGATGTGGTGCATTAACATAAAACTCCATAATGCATTGCCCAAGCTTTACTCTGGCACCTAAACTAGTAGCTTTTCCCCAGGCTCTTCGCATTCCTTCTGAAATTCTATCTGCACCAGCAGTTGCAACCATTTTATTTTCTCTAAGAAGAACATGAGGATAAATTCTGAGTCTGGAGAAGTATCCTGTTTCTCCAGCTGTTTGTTCAAGTGTTTTATTTGCTGCTAATCTACAAGACTCTATTGACATGTGTCTAATCTGACATTTTTCATTTGTAAGTAATTGAATACAATAATCATAGTTTGCTCTTTTTCCTCCTTGGAATTTTGCAATTTTTATCTGTGGATTACCTTTGATGAATTCCTTTCTACAAAATGGCTGTCCTTTTCCTACTCTATAATTAGCACCATGCATGATAACCTCAAACCAAAATGCCCATATTTTAACGGTTAGCCGGACCTTCCTCTCCAATACTTATATGGAAAACCCTTGACTTTCTCTTCATTATGGAAGAAGCTCCTTTAGTGAAAGGCGAGTTGGTCTCAGATCAAACCTATATCTCAGATAAAGAAATGATTCATGAACTCCAACTCAAAGGGTATGGTGAGCTTGAAAAAGAAAAATTATTCTTAAAGTCATTTGAATCTCTTTATTTGTTATATGCTGATAAATTAATTCTACGTAAGGGCAAAAAGCAAATTAATTTTGATGATTTAATGGGAATCTGTCAAAAAAATGATTCTGAAACTCTGACAAAATTTTTGATCTACCGAGATTTGAAAACTAGAGGATATGTAGTCAAAGATGGATTTGGATTTGGTTCTGATTTTCGAGTATATGAAAGAGGGCAATTTGGTGAAAAAGGAGCAAAATTTCTAATTTTTGGTCTCAATGAAGGTCAACAAGAAAAGATGGGTACGCTTCAGAAAAAAATTGAACAAATTACGCAAATGGGAAAAGAGCCTATAATAGCAGTGATTGAAAGGCGTGGAGAAGTAATCTATTATAAAATTAATAGAATGAATTTTTATGAAAACAAAACAGGGTTGGAAGAATTATCTCAACTTTAAACTCCTAATACCCATTCTGATGAATATTTTAAAAGATTATTTTTTTCTGCATACATAAAATCATAAACTTTCACATATTTTGTCTTATTTTCCCACAGATCTTCAAAATCTTTTATTTTTCTTTGAACTCTTGATTTATCATTCCATGAAGTAAACACATCAATTGATTCAAAGTCTCTTATTTGAATAGAAAGAGATGATGATGTTCCAGTAAACGCAACAGCTTCTCCATTTTCATCTTTGAATATACCAATTCTTTCTGAGAATAAATTGGAAACCTCTTCTGAATTTATGATTGCGATTTTTAATTCAATTTGTCCGTTATTTATGAAATCTTGCAGTTTCTGCATTTTGTTGTCTCTAATTAGTTTTCCATCAAAGCGTTTAGTGTATTTTTCTGAAAAAAGTTTTGTTAACATGTTCAGATCTGATATTTTGAATCTATTTCCTGTGATCATTCTTAATTTTGCCTTGCCTGCTGTGAAATTATCAAATCCCATAACTATACCGGCCAAACCACGAATTGATAAAAAATCCACACATCTACTATATTCTATACAATTACTTAGGCATGGAAAGAAAAAGTCTGTTACAATATTGTTTCTATCAGAACGATACTCTTCTTCTAATTTGATTTCTCTTAAACCCAATAATTTTTTAATATGTTTTTCTTATTTAAACAAACAATTATTTGATAATACATATGCATGATGAAATAAAAGAAGAGATTTTGAGTAAGATGTTGGAAAACAATTAACTCTTAATCTATACAACTACATATCTACGTGAAATACACTTGTGTTTTTTCTAGTATCATTAATGAGTAACTTCTAAATATCATCATAAAATTAGGTGTTTATTGCGCTTATCTGTTAGTACTGTTTTCCTATTTTCTGTGTTATTACTTGGCATGATAAGTTATCCTTCAATTAATTTTGGAGATAAAATTACATCTGACCTAAATTCCTCTAATTATCTAATTTCTGCGTTTGCTGAAGAGGATGAAGATGAGAAAAACAGTGAAGATAAAATCAAAAACAATGAAGACGAAACTGAAGATGAACTAGATGATGAGACTGAAGATGAACTAGATGATGAGACTGAAGATGAACTAGATGATGAGACTGAAGATGAACTAGATGATGAGACTGAAGATGAACTAGATGATGAGACTGAAGATGAACTAGATGATGAGACTGAAGATGAACTAGATGATGAGACTGAAGATGAACTAGATGATGAGAAAGACCAAGAAGATGGAGAAACTGAGATTGAGGTAGAGGTCAAAAACGACAAGGCAAAAGTCAAGATAAAATTGAATGATGAAGAATACAGATTCGTAGTTAATGATGATGTATCTGAATCTGCAATTATTGCTACAATTATAGATAAAACAGGACTAACAGAAGATGAAATTAGAGCAACTTGGGATTTTGAGACAGAGGATGAAACTGAAGACGACGAGGATTCTGTTAAAAATGAATTACGACTAAATGAAAAAATTATGAAACATGAAAATAAAGCTCAAGAAAATGCTGAACAAATTATACTACAATTACAACAAAAAATTGATCAACTCGAACAAAGATTGCAGGACTTGTTGGACAAATTTGAAACTGGAGAATACTTTGGCACTGTAACTAGTGCTGATACAATGCCTGACTCTTATGGCATCTCCTTTAATGGCTTGGCAACTTCCCTTGATGATGATTCTATAGTGTCTGATGTAGATGGTGATATTTACTTGGAATCTATAACGACTGGAACTGATTCTTTCAAACTTCGTATTACTGGTGGTGAGATATTAATTGGCGATACATTTTATGACTTTGTTTTTGGAAAGGCTAGACTTTCATCTTCTGATGGAAATACTTCTATGATTATACTTGGCCAGGTCATGGATGACCAAGGAAATATCAATACCATTAGATTGACATTGGATACTGCAACTGCCCTTACAGGCGAGTTTGGAACAGCGCCCGTCTCATTTGATATTGATTCTTCTCGAAGTAAGATTGCAAAGCAGTGGGGTCTTGATGCTTCTGGAGACTTTGCTTTATTATCTTAGAATTATTATACAGTTTTAGAATAGTAATAAAATTTAATATTAAAATCACAATTCCCAAATAGTGATAATTCTTAATTTACTTCACAAGAGTAAACAATCTTTTACTCTCTCCATCAAGAGCAAATCATTTTTTCTTGCAATACTCAATTAATCTATTTGTAAAATAATCCCATCCATGACTATGTTCTTTGTATAATTCATGAGGCTTTCCAGTAAATCCTGAATGAATCATAGTTACTCGAGTCTTGTTTTGCCCTATTTTTTCAAGATTCCATGTAACTAGAGTTCTTGGAAAGTCTGGAATTCCATTTGGAATCCATGTGTATGATAGTTTTTTGTTTGGAATAAATTCTACAATTTCTCCTTGTGGAAAAAAATCTCTGTCAAGTGGCTTTACTTCTTTAGCAAAGAAAGTAAATTTCATCTGCCCTCCTATTTTTGGCTCCAAAATGGCTTGATCAGGAAACCACTGCGTAATTTCTTCTGGGTCAGATAGTGCCTTGAAAACAATTTCGGTAGATGCATCAATGTCGATTGTTTTTTTTATCTCAAGAGTACTCATTGTTTTTTCTTTTTTTCCTTGTTTTCAACAAATTCCTTAAGTGAGTCTAGCTTGTACCCCCACATATTTTCAAAGAACTTCATTAGTTCTAGTGCTTGTTTTTGATTTATTGAATAAAATTTGTTTTTCCCCTGTCTTTGTTCGGTTATCAAATCTGCCTCTTTTAAAACACGCAAGTGTGTAGATACCGCAGGTAAACTAAACTCAAAATGTTCAGCAATCTCACCAGTAGTCATTGATTTATTTTTTAAAAGCAAAAGAATTTGTCGTCTGCTATCATCTGCAATAGCTTTCCATCCAGTTCCCATAACAATTAAATAGTTAAACATCTATTTAATTGTTTAATGGTTACTTGCAGTGCTTGCTCCATGATCAACTGGAAAAGATTAGCAATAGCAATTCCAATTACTGCAATCGTAAACATGATTGTTCTTTATGGATTATTCATGAATCCAATCTCACAACAAGTGATTTTCAGTGAATCGTTAGGGCAAAGCCCAAAACTGGTAGCTGTGTGGACACAAATTGAACCAGTACCTCAAGCAATGTCACTTATTCCTGCATTGATAATAACACCTACAATCTTTAGCTTCTTTTTTGCAGTCCTGTATGATTCAATTCCAGGACATTCAAAGATAAAGAAAGGATTTGCGTATGCAATTATTCTATGGGGAACAATTGCAGTATTTTTTGAGTTATTTACACCTCTTGGATTATTTGGAGAACCGTTACATCTTTTAGCATACGAATTAGGATTATGGTTTGTTGGAATGATTGTATCAAGTATGGTATTAAGCTCGATTTACTCTCCAAAACAGATAACAAATGAACAATAATTATAATTCACTAAAAATCAAAATGTCACAGTTTGAAGATATCACTACAAGACCAATGTTTGGATATCAGTGCTTTTCAATTAATAAGAAATTTTTTGTAGGATTCAGTAACAAAAACGACTATCAGATAATTGTAAGACTTTCAAAAGAACAGCAGGAATTGGCTGTAAAAAATAATGTAATCATGCCATTTTCACATGGTGCAAAGATGGGTTGGATTGAGATTGATGTAAAAAAAATTACAACTGCGTCTGCATTAAAGTGGATTACAAAAGGATATGAGCATGCAAAAGAACTATCAAAAAAATAGAATTTTGTGATCATAGTAATTTAGTCTAAAGTATTAATTTTCACTATAACTTTCGTTATGAGTCAAACCAAGCTCGCTTATCTATGCCCCAAAAGTGTAATGCTGGGAATATAGTCAGGTGGTTAGATTTTGCACTTTCTCCTCCTGAAAATAGGTATAGGCAGATAAGAAATGTATGAATTTTGAGATGAGTTTTTTTTATTTGTAAAATGAATTTATGTAGTTCAAGATCATATTTTTTCTCCAAATAATTCCTGACATTTGGGACAATAGTCCCTAGCATCACCATTTGGCAGTATAGTGTGAATAAGTTCCGTATCCTTGTGAATTGGGCAGATATTTTTCACCTTAGATAATCAGTATTGAAAATCATATATGAGATTATATGCAATATGAAACTAGAATCACTATGGTAAGTCAAGTCATATTAATTGGAATTATAGTTGGTGTATTTTTTGCGGGACTTGGAATAGGTTATGCTGTATTTCAATCCAGTACAACTGTTCCAATGATGATGACTCCACAACAAATGACACAAATGATGAATGATCCAAAACAAATGACACAATGGCATCAAACCATGATTAATGATCCTCAACATATGAGTCAGATGATGGGCCCAATGATGAATTCCATGATGAATGATCCTCAAATGCGACAGCAGATGATGACTATGATGATGCAAAATCCAACAATGATGAATTCCATGATGAACAATATGCCAATGATGAATACACTAAACAATCAAACCATGGGAACCAACATGAATACTCCAAAGATCACACAGGAAGTAATAGACCAGATGAAACAGAATCATCAATTTACGCAAGATGTGATAATAGCAATGCTAAATGATCCTGACATGAGATTACAAATTATTGGACACATAAGTGAAAATCCTGAAGTAATGCAACAAATGAAAATGATGTTTAACAGTACCGATACTAATGGACATATGATGAACAATCAAATGAATCCATAGATTGGAATAATAAATTTTAGAAATAATAATTTGACATGATCTATTACATAGATTAAAGATCTGATAAGAGTATAAAATTAATTGTGTCTTATACTAGATTTGATTTTTCTTGATTAAAATAAGAAACAACACTAGGCTTCCACATGTAAAAGAAAACTATTGCATCCAAAATGATGTGTGGTATTGCAAATAGATTGCCCACTACAAGGGTAGCACAGTGTACAATAAAATCGACTATAGATAATACAATGACAGTTATTCTTCCCCAATTCTTTCCGCTAAACAAGGCATATGCTATTGTAAACTCTATGCCTGCAAGGATTCCAATAAAAACGACAAACATTCCGCCCATGGCAGAAATCATGTTGTTCATCATAGTAGAATAGCCTCCAAGTATTGCCATGAATGTTCCAATCATTGCTGCCGCTATTGACATTAGAACTGCAACAACGATAAATGAAATACCTAGTATTGTAATGCCTATTGGCCTTTCTGAGTGTATTGGATTTTTAACAACATCCGCCACGTCTTGGGTGACTCCTTCTGTACTCTTCTTGCTGTTTTTCCTCGTCAGCTTTTTTTGCAACAAATTGATTAGCGTGCTCGTCATTACAAAAGTACTTGCCAAATCTTTTACTGGCTGATTCCTTTTTTACTTCAATGCCGCATATCTGACAATGTTTTTCAAACATTAATCATCAAACTCCAATTCTTACTTTTAAACGTCTTTGCAAAATTCAAGGTTGAAAGGGTATGCAGATTTCATCATACTTAAAGACACATCTTTACATTTGTAAAATTCAATGTCTCATTATCAGTTCTGATTATTTGATAGTTGTTTAATTTTAAGCAAAACTATTTTTCAAATTGTAAATGGCAAAAGATCCTGTATGTGGCATGATAGTGGATGAGAAAAAAGCAATTCACTCCGAAATTGGTTCAAGAGATTTTTATTTTTGCAGTCCAGTGTGCCAACAGACATTTGTAAATCCAGAAAAAGAGCTTGCCAAGCTCAAAAAAAGAATGTATGTAGCAGCATCTGGCGCACTTATTTTGGCAATACTTCGAGCCAGCTTGTATTTGGGATTGGCATTTGGTGCCGTAGCAGTAACGTGGGTTCCAATTCCACAAATTCCGTTTCTTTCATGGGGAATGCTTTTGTTTCTTATCGTTACGCCTGTGCAGTTTATTGGTGGCTGGACATTCTATGTTGGAGCGTATCACTCCATAAAGAGAAAAACTGCCAACATGGATCTTTTGATTTCAATTGGAACGCTTGTGGCATACTTTTACAGTGTTACCGTTTTGTTCTTTCCTGATGCCCTTCCTGTAAAAGAGAGGGATGTCTACTTTGAGGTATCCGCAGTAATCATTGCTTTTGTCCTATTAGGAAAATACATGGAAGAGGCAATCAAAAAGAAAAGTTCTGCTGCTGTAAGAAAATTATTAGATCTTAGGCCAGCCATGGCAAGAATAATCAAAGATGGAGATGAAGTAGAAATTCCGGCAAACCAAGTTCAGGTAGAAGATATTATTATAATAAAGCCTGGCGAAAAAATCCCAACTGATGGAGTAATAATTGAGGGAAGCTCCGCAGTTGATGAAAAAATGATAACTGGTGAAAGCCTACCAGTTGACAAGTCTGTCGGTGATCAAGTCATTGGTGCTACAATCAACAAACAAGGATTGCTAAAAGTAAAGGCAACCAAAGTGGGAAAGGAAACTGTGCTGTCACAAATTATCCACATAGTTGAGGAAGCGCAAGCATCTACAGGTCACATACAAAGACTTGTTGACTCGATATCGGCAAAGTTTGTTCCAGCTGTTGTATTGATAGCAATTGGATCCTTTCTGGGGTGGTTTTTTGTTTTTGATAATTTCATTATTGGGTTACTTTCATTTGTGGCAGTATTGATAATTGCATGCCCATGTGCTATGGGAATTGCAACACCAGCTGCATTAATGGTTGGAGTTGGAAAAGGTGCAGAAGCTGGCATTTTGATACGAGGTGCTGAATATCTTGAACGCTCTGAAAAAATAAAAACAATAGTGTTTGACAAGACTGGCACTATAACAAAAGGAGAACCTTCTGTAACTGATGTAGTTTCTTTTGGTTTGCATTCTAAAGGAAATTTGTTAGAATTTGCTGGCTCTGTAGAAATTGGCTCAGAGCATCCACTGGCACAAGCAATCGTAAGTGAGGCAAGACAAAATGAAATACCCCTGAGGAATCCTTCAGAATTTGAAGCCGTTTCAGGTATGGGTGTAAAGGCAATTGTAAACGGTAAGCAAGTTTTATTTGGAAACAGAAAACTCGTGCAAAAGTTTGGAATTACAACTGACAAAATAGAGCAAGAGATGGGGCATCTTGAATCTCAGGGAAAAACCGTAATGATTATTTCAGTTGATCAGAACATATCTGGACTAATAGCTGTTGCAGATACCATAAAGGAATCATCAAAAGATGCAATCTCTGATCTAAAAAAGCTTGGAATTGAAACTATAATGCTTACAGGAGACAATGAAAAAACTGCCAACTCTGTTGCAAAACTAGTTGGAATCGACAAAGTAATTGCAAATGTTTTGCCAGCTGAAAAGGCAAATGTCATAAAAAAATTACAATCAGAGGGAAAGGTTGTTGCAATGGTCGGAGATGGAATCAATGATGCGCCAGCTCTAGCACAAGCCGATATTGGCATTGCAATTGGTAGTGGTTCAGATATTGCAAAAGAGACTGGCGGAATCATACTGATCAAAGATGACATCATGGATGTTGCACGGGCTATTAGGCTGAGTCGTGCCACAATGAAGAAAATAAAGCAAAACTTGTTTTGGGCTTTGGCTTACAATACAGGTGCAATTCCAATAGCTGCACTTGGCTTACTTAGTCCAATAATTGCCGCAGCTGCAATGGCACTAAGTTCCATTTCTGTGATTGCAAATTCCACACTACTAAAAAGATTCAAGCTTCCACAAAAGGATGTAGTAAAGGAGTGAACCAGGACAAATATCATATTTGATAATCAATGAGATCTTTTTAATAATTCAGTACCTAGTTTTGACGTGCGATGTGACTATAGGAGTTTAAGATCATGACAAAACTCTCAGATTTAACTTTAGAACAGATATTTGCTGAAAGATTAACTGATACGCCATGTGTTTATCTCAATAAAAAACGAGAAGTGTGGGTTGCCACAGAGATGTGTGCTCTGTATTTGGAATCTACTGTAGACTCTATTGTAGTCAGAGATGACAACCTCAAACCGATTGGGATTGTAGGCGGATATGATTTGTTAGACAGTGTACGAAAAAACCCAACTCGTGATTTTCAGTATAAAACAAACATAGAACAGATAATGTTTAAAGATCTTCTAATTGTCGATAAGGACACAAGACTTAAGGATTTGGTAGAACGATGGAAAGTATCCAGAAGAGCTTTTGCCATAATACCTAACAAATTTCACGGTTATTCACCCATTTCTGCAAGAAAGATGCTTGAAGTTGGCATAAGATACAAGACTAACATGACTGTCTCATCGATGCCAAAAAAGAAAATCATTACTTTTCATCCAGATGATTCACTTGGTAAAATAGTCAATTCAATGTTTGAAAATAAAACTAGGAAATTGTTGTTAGAGTATTCAAATCAATTCATCAGCGATAGGTTAATTCTTGAAACAATTTCCAATACTCTGAAATTCCAACCCAATATTGAAAATCTATTTGACATTCCAGTAAATCAGATAAAACTGAAAGAGGCTACTGTAATCAAAGAAGATCTGACTCTAGACAAACTTTGTTCACTTATGTATAAGATGGATCATCCTTATGTTTACTATAAAGACATTGTAGTTAGCCCTTGGGATGTATGTTTATCTTTGATAAATGAAAATGTGACAGAAATCAGCGAGAAATATCAAACGAAACGAAAATGTCCTCATTGTGGAAAGAATATAGATTAAATCGATCACTTTTCCTGTAAAATTTCATCGATATTTCAACTCAATTATAATAGATTTAAAAGTGATGCATTAACATTTCATACTTTAGAAATCAAGTCAGTGTGATTTACAACAAAATTAATACATCATTGCAACAAATTCAACTGAAATAAATTTCAAAAACAGAATTAATTTTAAAAAATATTGGCTAATTGGATAAAAAATTTTGTTATGTTTGTTATGATTTTTTAATGATCCGTCAATAGAATCATCTTTCAGACATAATTCAAATTATGTGAATATTTTTCCTATTTTCAAGTCCCAGTTCTACCAATACATGATGAAGTTCTGATTCACATCCTTTGGAGATTATAATGTAAAACGGAACATCTTTTCCTATGGATTTTCCTCTGGTCATTATTCTGTTTGCAAATTCTTGAAACTGTTGTTTGGTATACTGGTTGTCGATATTGCCACATGTTTTTGCCTCACCTATGTAGTCTAATTCATTGTTGATATCTTGTGCTATCACATCTGGCTCAAAGATTTTTACTTTTTCACAATCCACATATCCTGAACATGCACAAGTTACAATCAATCCCATGGATTCAAAGTGCTCCATCAGTTTTCTCACTAGCCTTTTATGTTCCTCTGGTATGGAGATGGATGAACCCATATTCAAGAATTAATCGTGAATTGGTACCTTATTTCTTGTCAATTGAACCGCCCTGACCGTAAACTGCAGTCATGGTATAGCTGCTAGTCACTCCGTTAATTGATCTTATTTTGCTTACTGCCAAATCTATCTCACCTGGAAGATTACCTGTGATTTTTACAATTATGTCGTATTTTCCCATTATGCCGTTGACCTCAATTACTTCAGGAATTTTGTTTAGATCCTCAATGATATTTTTTTCTTGTGAGGGGATACAATTTATTAAAACATAGGCAAGCATGTCTTATTTCACCATATCTGGAATCTTTAACTACCTAAAAACACAGACTTTGAAATTCAATTCCGAGAATCAGCAAACTATTCTCTGAAAGATAGATCCTATACCTAATTTTCCTTCTAAAACTATAGGCCAAGACAGTAAGTTCAAATCTTGTAATAAACAAAATAATGCCAGCACATCATGAAAAGATCTGCCAAAATAGCAATAATTGCAGGAATTTGCATAGTGGCAATTATTGGTGGATTGGCACTGTTCATACATTTCAAACTCTCAGAAATAGAAAAGAACGAAACCAAACAGGAAAGTGCAGAACAAATTGCAAAAGAAGCACTCGAAGTTATCAGTGGACAGGAACAACATTCTGAAAGTGAGTCTGATGAAGAAAGTGAAATTCCAAGTTCAGATCAATTAGAAGATAAAATCATTACGCCTGAAGACAATGATAAACTAATTGATATCAAAAAAGGAGAAAGGTTTGTCGTGAAACTAGATAGTGCTTATGATTGGAGAATTAACATTGATAACCAAACAGTTGTAGATAGTGATTACAGTGATATTCGTTATTCTGGCTCCCAAGGTGTATACATGGCTCACAATTCAGGTCAAGCAATACTTACTGGTGTAGGTGATCCAGTATGTAGATTATCAGAACCACCATGTATGGCTCCCTCAATTCTATTCCAGTTGAATATTACAGTAGAATAATCGAATTGTTTTTTTACTCTTCTGCAAAAAACAAAGATACTAAAAAATAGGAATTTCATATTCTCATGGTCTCTGATTCTTGCCTTCTTCTATTTGATCGAGTTGAGTATCTCACACGGGTATTGCAGCAGGGGCAACGCAAAAATTTTTCTTTAAAGTAATAATCACAGATCTTACAGTAGCATCCTCCAACACGGTATGCAGAATGTCTTGTAACTGATTCATTTTTATCGCATATTCCTTTACATAGCATCATTTAGTTTTTCCCTTTGAAATTTTATTTTGTTTTCTTTTGATAAGCCATCTGGTCAGTAATCTTTCTAGGATTATTCCAGTAACAACAACAGCAATTGGAATTATGATTGAAAAAATAAACGGTTCTACTGATCCTGCACTTGTAGGGTCAAATGGTATCGGATAGACTGTTTTATCTAATGAAACAGAGCCGGTATTTGCAACATCTGAATCTATGTTCAAATCAAATCCCTGTACTCCTGAATGCGTTGGTTCTGGACTAGGTACAGGAGGACTAGAAGCGTCTTCTCCATGCATAAAGTCACTTGGTGGCAGTGTAGGTCTGGGTTCTTTTGTTACAGTGTCTGGATCTGATAGTGTGATTGGAATCTCTTCTCCCGAATTCCACTCGCCATTATCTTTTCTTAGAATGACCCATGATACCAATCCAGCAATGCCGATTGCTGCAAATCTTGAATATCTTTTCACCGAGTCTAAAATGGAATCAGCACGTTTTGCAGGAGTGATAAGAAATGACTGGTTTGTTGCAGAATAATACTTTACATCTTGGCCCTTTACAGATTTGCCCGTGCTTGTCATCTTGATTATTCCTACGTCTTGCATCTTTTTTAGATGAAATGCAACAAGTGCAATGGATAGGTCTGTATCCTGTGATATCTGATTTGCAGACATTTCCTTGTTTGCCAGTATCTTTAGAATTGCTCTGCTTGAATCATTTGATAGTATCTCGCCAACAGTCTTTATCTTTTCATCATCAACTGACATTATTTTTATTGATTCATCAGGTTTTGTTTTAGAATTACCAGAATTTGATTCATGATTATCAGAATCTGTCATGGTATAATTTTGATCATATGGGAAGATATCTTTTGTGATTTTTAGGTATAATCTAGATTTAATCAAAGGTTTTATGCACTAATATTCTAGTAACATATGATTCATCAATGAAAGTTATCTTTGGCATTCTTGTCTTGCTTGTATTTTCTATAATTCCAATCCAGTCATTTGCAGATGATGCATCAGTATTAGAAGAAACCACAATACAAATGTCGATTCCTTCTGACAATCATATTCCATGGGGTTTTGTTGAAGGAAAGATAGCAAGTCCAGTAAAAGACCATCCAGTAATAATTCAGATATACAAAGAAGATAAGCCAGTTCATTTTGCACAGGTTCCAGTAAATGATGATGGGACATACCAGTACCGATTTAGAGTACTGGATGTAACTGATAACAAGACAACCAAAATATTTGATGGGGATTATACAGTAAAGATATTCAAAGTTGTAAGTCTTGATTCAAGTTATGTTGACTCTCTTTTAGAAAGACAAATTCCTAGCATGATAACTATTGATGTGACAAAACAAAACATATAGGATAAAATCATGAACATTAAAAAGACTAGTCGAGGTTTTACATTTGAATAAAATCCTCTTATCTTCTGCACTTATTGCAATTATTGTTATTGGTGGGTTGGGGATGTATTACTCGATTACAGTAACACCACAAGTAAAACAAAATGCTCCAGTTTCTGATCAAAATACTCCGATTAAAACTATGCAAGCCCCATCAAAGTTCCCATACCAATTTAGCAAAGAAGTTTTTGATTTGGCAGGATTTCCAAAAACACCCATTTTATCAAATGAACCTGTAAAATTTGAATCAGCAAAAGAAATAACAGAATTTCTAAAGCAGTCCCAAAAAACACAGCAACAATACAATTTGTTTGTCCACAGTCCGGATATGTTGATGGCACCAGTTTCATCTCCAGAGCCAGAACCTGAATCGATGAAAATGCCTAGACCTGAAATGCCCACACATGGGGGCTCTATAAGTTCGGATAGAACAGTATATCCAACGCCTTTTGGATCCGAATGGAATTCAGGCGAGGGAGTACATGTACAATTAGGTGATGCAGATGTCAATCTAAACAGCAGATCTGATTATTCCACTACAAACGTCCAAGTAAAAAATGTAGATGAGCCAGACTATCTCAAGACTGACGGAAAATACGTCTACATCGGTACACAAAACACCATATCAATCATTGATGCATATCCTCCAGAATCTGCAAAAGTGATTCTCAGATTTGCACTAGACATTGATCCGCAAAACATTGAAAACATGTTTCTAAATGGAGACCGTCTTGTGATAATGTACTATGGAACATCGGAGAGCCAGGCAATTGCAGAGTTTGATTACAAGCCATATCCAATTTACAACTCCAAGACAATCATATCAATACTTGATGTATCAGATAAGGAGCATCCCAAAGTAATCTCAAAGCATGAGGTTGACGGAAATTACTATAACTCAAGAATGATTGGAGATACAATTTATGTACTATCCACAAGTAACATAGATTATTCCAATCTGATAGTTCCAACAATTATTTCAGATACCGGAATTATTCATCCAGATGTGTATCGATTTCCCAATCCAGAGGAAGGATACTCCTTTAATACCATCACAGCCGTAAATGTTTCAGGAGAGTTGATAAATTCAGAGACATTCATGATGGGATATACAAATTCCATCCATGTCTCAGAAAATAACATCTACATTACTTATCAAAAAAACATGTCGCCAACATATTTTGATTCAATACAAAAGGCAAGATTCTTTGATGTTATTGTACCATTGTTGCCAAAAGACACTCAGGATAAGATAAAATCAATTCAGAATGATTCATCACTGGACTCTAGAGAAAAGTGGAGACAAGTATCAAAGATTTTACAAGACACATACAACAACCTCTCAAAAGAAGAAAAAGAAGATCTGTTCTCAAAGATGAGTAAGGCAATTGCAGAGTATGATTCTAAATTTCAAAACGATACAAGACAAACTATAATTCACAAGATTGCACTTGATGATGGCAATCTGACATATCTGGCAAACAATGATGTTTCAGGATACCCATTAAACCAATTCTCAATGGATGAGTATTTGGGATTATTCAGGATTGCAACAACTAGTGAATCATATGGTTCAGGTCAAACCATTCTCTCAAATAATGTCTATATCCTTGATGACTCTTTAAAGATTACAGGCAAATTAGAAAAGATTGCACCAGATGAGCGAGTCTATTCTGCAAGATTCATGGGAGACAAGCTATACTTGGTAACATTTAGACAAATGGATCCATTTTTTGTAATTGATCTATCCTCAAATACTCCAAAGGTACTTGGCGAGCTAAAGATTCCAGGATTCTCCAGCTATTTGCAACCATATGATGAAGATCACATCATTGGAATTGGTAGAGATACAAAAGAAAATTCATGGGGTGGAGTGGAACAAAAGGGAGTCAAGATATCCATGTTTGACGTATCTGATTTTAACAAACCAAAGGAAACAAGCACCGTCTTAATTGGCGATTCTGGAACATATTCAGATGCAATGGATAATCACAAGGCGCTACTTTTGGATAAAAGCAAGGGAATACTATCAATTCCAATTAAGACAAACATCGCATCACTAAAACCGCAAGGCAAGATACTAGATGAAGACTATAACAAGAACTGGTATGGATTTTACGTGTATAAAGTAGATTCAAGCGGATTTGCAGAAAAAGGACAAGTTCTGCATTATCTATGGCAGTATAATTACAATAGTCAACCCATGCAACCAAGATCATTTTACATTGATGACTATCTGTATACTGTAATGGATGGAAGCATGAAGATTAATGATATTATTAATATGAACGAGGTAAATTCTGTCAAGATTCAACAGACAGGCAATGTGATTCCGTTTGTCAAGTGATGATGCTAATTTAAAGTCCATTCATAGATGTGAAGATAAAATCTTAGAACACTTTATGAACTTCCTATTATTCTATTAGTCATATTATGAAATATTTTGTAATTTTTTTAATTTTAATTGGGTTTACAGGAATTGCCTTTGCAACACATGATCCAAATCAACCCTACATTCATTCGATCATACTTCCCTTTGATATGAAGGAAAAAACATTTGAAGAGTTTATGGAATGGTGTAAACCGTACTATGGAGAAAGATGCACTGAATTATATGAAAAAAATCTAGTCTCAAATGTATTGCCTCCGCTAAAACAATTAAAGGATGGTGTTGCCAGTGATCAAATTCAGTGTAAAGATGGACAATTTCTAATATTCAAACCTCTGAAATTCATAACACCTGCCTGTGTTTTTCAAGATTCTATTTCAAAACTAAATGAAAGAGGTTGGCAGACTAATAAGGATGAATAAAATGAAAACTAGACTTTTGATAATCTGTTTCACAGTATTACTAATAATTCCATTTACTATTGAGTCATATGCAGAAACAAATTCAGAAGAATCCTCTAAAATAAAACTGGAGTGGAGTCAAGCCAACTATGCTGTAAAAAATGGTACGGGTACAGCAAAAATTATTGTAACTGATCCTGCAAGAAATGTATTGCTAGACAATATAGATACAATCCAAGTTTTTGTTTTCTCAGATAGTTTCAAAGAAGGAATCACACTTGTACTTTATGAAACTAAAAACGATACGGGGAAATTTGAAAGAACATTTACTTTTAGCGATAAGCGCTCAGCCCCTGGAGTTTTGTATGCTTTGGAAGGTGACACTGTGACTGCATACTATGAACAAGTCCTTACTTCGAATGAATCTAAAAATCCTCCAATGACTGCAACAATGTTTTTGGGACTTACTGGACATCCACTTGAGCGAGCTCCTGCATCTTCTGCAAGAATTGTGGATCATTTTGGAAATTCAATTAATGAGCCTGCTGTTGGAGAGCAAGTTCAGATTACATCCGATGTTGCAAATGGAATGAATCGTGAACAAAAATTTGCATATATTGTATTAATTCAGGATAATGAGGGCATTGCACAATTATTAGCATGGATTGATGGGACATTAAACCCAGAATCTTCTTTTAGCCCTTCTGCGTCGTGGATTCCACAAAAAGAGGGCAGATATACTGCAACAATGTTTGTATGGGAAAGCATTGATAATCCAACTGCCTTATCTCCTCCGATCTCAATTGAATTTACTGTAATTCCTGAGAATATGAGAGACTTGAGATACTCTAATGAGAAAAACTATGAAGAATTATTCTTGTTTATAATTCCTCAAAAAGAATTCAAATCATATCTAAATGAGGAACTTGGAAAGTTATATTTTTACAAGATTGCAGATAGAAATGAGCTTAATCAATTACCCCGTCTAAGTCTTTTAGTAAATATGACTCGTGATTTTCCAGATGTGTCAATAGATAGACTTGCATTAAGAATTACCGATGACCAGTTATCTCAATACGGATCTTTTTTTACTCAAAAATGTATTGAACAACGACCTTATGCAGGTATTGATGTTTGCTCATCAGCAAAGTTCTCATTTGAATACGATGAAAAATGGTACTTTGTGTATCCTCATCTTGCGTCTAATACTAATGCACTTGAAGATTCACATTCGGATTGGGATCCTGATTACTTTACAAGAAAATGAAAACCAAACTTTTGATAATTATTGGAATGTCATTGATTGGAACTATAGTCTTACCTGCCAATGCACAATACATGGGAAATTTGAATCAATATGATGGAAACCATACATCCCAAGAACTATTTCCCTCAGAGCCATTGTCTTTTGAAACATTGGAAATAATAAAGAAAATAATTCTTTCAGATGAGACAATTCAAAAAATAATTGATGGAAAAATATATTCGATTATTGATGGAAATGCGTACCTTGGAAGTACTGGAACTGGAGAATGGAATCCCATAGTTATGTTAAATGTAAACAACGAAACAACAATTAGCGTATTAGTTGATCTAAATGAAAAAAAAATTCTGAAAATAGATTCCAATAAACTAGAGAAATCTTTTCCTCCAAGTAGACTTGGGTCTGAATTTCAATATTCTAACGAAGTAAATTATGTTGATTTTAGAAATTCAAATGCTTCAGTGAATTTAGGATGTTCTGACATTGGGCTTTCTTCAAAGGAATCATGTGAGATACAACGGGCACAAATAATTAGTGTGATAGGAATTGCAATATCTGCGGTAATTGTGATTCCTATTGTATTATTTAACAGGAAAAGAAAATGAAAACTAGAACCTTAATCCTTATTGGAATAATTATAACTCTTGCAGTTTCCACCGTTATTATCTCTCTTGTATATAATCAGGAAATTAAACTAGCTTTAGGAATTATACAAAGTCAAACACCTAACTATGATTATGTTCGTGAGGGAAGAATAGAGGAATATTGTATAGACTGGTGCAACCAAGAGGAATTATACAGTCTTGGTTGTGACAAACAAACCCTTGATCATCTCTACACATATTCCAATTTATTTGACAAAGAATTTGACGGCAACTATGTCATTGCCACTATAGGCCTGCCTGAGGGGATGGCTTGGGAGAAACTGCAAGAATGTGTGGATGTTATTTTAGAAAAAAGATTTTTAGTTTTTGACATAGTAAAAGACGATTTAACATTTGATGTAAGTTATGCCATAAAAGGAGGAACAGTAGAAGACATGGTTTTTAGCAACAGCACCAATTCGTTATTGGTAACAATAAATTCCATTAAACAAGGTAGTTTAACACTAAATATCCCTCGTGATCTAATTGATGCAAAATTTGATTATTGTCCTCCACATCTAGCAAATCCACCGGATGACAAATTTTTTGTTTTGCTTGATGGAGAAGAAATTGCATACGATGAAACTGGAACCACAACTGAAACACGAACACTATACATATCATTTCTAGAGAACAGCACTAAAATTGAAGTCATTGCAACTTGTCTAATTTAATATTCATAATGTTTGAAAGAAAATGAAAACTAGGCTTTTGATAATTACTGGAATTATGTTAGTTGGAATTACAATATTACCTGTAAATGCACAATACACGGGAGATAAGATTTCTAAAGAAAACGAATTGGGAGAATACATTGGAGGACCTGGAATGCATCCTGAACAACAATTGGCTCAAAGAATTGAAAATGATCAAAATAATGCAGTATTGATTCTTGTAATGGGCATTCCATTTCTTGGCATGGTTGGATTTTTGCTATGGAGAAAAAGAAAATGAAAACTAGACTTTTGATAATTGGAGTTGGATTTCTAATATTTGGGCTGGTAAACTTTTTTCGATATGTGCCAATATCTTTGGCATTGATAAATTTACCATTTCCATTTGATCATCTG